>WBZO01002280.1_pt1 | contig 25500 bp, 22 predicted proteins | sample 5204261 | NCBI WGS metagenome assembly WBZO01 (sample SAMN12412400, study PRJNA552823) | activated sludge metagenome | isolation source: activated sludge from anammox sidestream of wastewater treatment plant... | place: USA: North Carolina | collected 2017-09
GACATGCCCGCTGGTCTGAGGGGATCGAGGAATTTCATCATCAATACGAATACGATGGTCCGCGCGGCGGATAGATCCAAATCACAACCACAAGGAGCAAATCATGTCCCACCATTCTGAACATCAACGTATGAAACCCGTACTCGACTTGGCGCGCAAACTCGACATCGCCACCAATCCCCATTCTGCCGCGATCTTCGAAGCAGGCAGCGGCGGCTTCCAGGTCTGGTGTACACCCAAGGATCATCCCAAAGGCTGGGATGGCATCGTGATGAATCCCGGCGCGTTTTCCAAGCCCTGTGAGTATGTCGGCAGTGTGCATTGGAAATGGGAGGAAGACATCATTGCCGGTCTGGAGATCGAAACCTCCGCCTACGCCCTGGCAGACCAGAAGCCGGATGAGTATTGCAACCTGACCGACATCCCCCGTGATTTCCACCGTCGCACGATCTTCAATCGCGACGCCGACATCGAGTGGCTCAAGGAAAAGATCACCTGGCTGTTTGGAGAAGCCGGTGTGTCCTTACCGCCATTCGAATACAAACAAGCGGCGCTCTCCGAGATCGGTCCGTATATCCTGGCGCACTACACCTCCGACTCTGATGAATATGTGGTGATCGTTTCTCCGGAACTCGACCCGCAGGAATTCTGCAAGCCCGGCTATGAAGTCGCGCGCACGCTCCCGATCTGGAAGGCAGGTGATTTCCCGGCAGATGTCATCCTGCGCCCCGATCACGAGTACCAGGAGGCGGACATCGAACCGGATGAAGGTCCACTCGTTGAACAATACGAGAACGCCTCCCGTCTCGGGGATGATGGTTGGCTGGAAGCCGCAATGGAAGACAGCATCAGCGGCTGGGACGAATAGATCAATAGACATTTGGAGGGCGACCATGTCGCCCTCCAAACTTTTCACGGAGAAACCAAAATGACCACACTCTTTCAAGAAACCATCGAACATCTGTTGAAGTCCCACAACCTCTTGGATGATTTCCAAAACAAGGACTCCTTCCATGTGCGCTTTGAGAAGACCGGCTACCAGCCTTTGGTAATCGAACGCCACGGTGAGATGATCAGCGTCGCGCATTACTTCGAGCAGAACGGCGACCTGATCGCCGACCCGGATGTGGAATTGCATTATCCCTCCTGGGTGCCGACCGGCATCACCCAAGCCTTCTTTGGGTATCGCTCGAAGTTCATCGAGCGCGATGGAAAGACTTATGTGGATACCCGCTTCCACAAGCAGGTCTCCTCCTTCCTAAGCATATGGGCGCGCAATATCAAGGCACAAGGCTGGGCGGAGGGAGGCAGGGTGTCCGATGACTAACGTGCGCTTTGTCTACATGTACCGCGATGCCAGCAATTACAAGCAGCATGGTGAGGTCATCCTCCCGAATGAAACCCTGTTGACCGTTGAGGAAGTTGATAAACAAATACGTTCCGTTCTCTCCGATGGATTGTTCTTCATCGCCCGCCAGGTACAGATCGAGGAACGCTTCTTCGATGTCGTGAGCGAGGACGATCATCCCTGGCATGAGTATGTCTCCGTGGAGGCGACCACCGATCCCACCTTTGACCCTGTCCCTGAGGAAAAGCGCGACATCACCATCTTCTTGCAGGAACTGGAACAGGCACATCGCTCTGGCTGGGATGAGAGGCAGGTGCGTGAGGACATCAATCAACAGATCGAGAAGGAGAGACAGGCATTGAAACGCTGGTTGGACTCCATCCCAAGTGACGGCGAAGCACCCTCCAACGAAGATTCCAAACCAGTTTCCGATGTAAAATCGCAATATGGAGACGAAAATGAAGACCCTGTTTGAAGTACGTGTCCGCCGCAACGGACAGATCACCCTGCCCATCGAACTGCGCAAGCACACCGGTATTGAACCGGGTACGCTGCTGACCCTTCATGATCTTGGGAATGGCGTGCTATTGCTGAGCAATGCCCGATCACACACGGCAAAGCTGGCAAATACATTGGCGCAGCAGTGGCAAGAGGCGGGGGTCTCGCTCGAAGATATGCTTGCCGCCCTCCGTCAGGTACGCACAGAAAAATAGTAATCCATCTTACTCAATAGAACTGCGGGTTCGGTAACCACCGAACCCGCAGTTTTTATTTCCAAGGAGGTTCCATGTTTCTATCCAAACCCGATCTAGTCATCCTGCCCTTCAAGGCAACCCTGACGGAGGCAGCGCTTCCGCTGACTCTGGAGCAAACCTTGTCCCTGTTGCGGAGCGGTGTACACGTCCAGATCGAGCGCAGTCAACCTGGCGCGCCGGATGCCATCGGCTGGACGATCTTCCGCCGTACATCCAGGAAGTATCTGTACGAGAACGAACCCCTCTTCCGCTTCGAACGCGGCGCACGCCGCTACATCCGCAAAGCTTATGCCATTCACTACTCGCTGCTTGGTGATGACGGCATGACGTATTCCCATCTATACCTGTAAAGGAGAACCATGTACGACTACATGATCGAAGAAATGGCAGACGCGATTGCCATCGAACTGCATATTGACAATAACGATATGCTGCGTGTCCTGCACCGTTACTGGCAGGACAAGATCGCCCATGTCTGGCGGGCGGATCACATCGTTCAGTGTGCCTTCAACATGGGCAAGCCGATCCTGATGGAACATGCGGTTGGATTGCTCGATGAAGTGTTCCAGTTTCACGACTCGGACGAGGGCATTCGCTGGAACATGATGGAGGATGTGCTTCGCGATTATCGGCTGGTTTTCAACAGGCTGTCTGTGGAACAACACGATGAGGTGCGGGGCGTCTTCAAGGTTTGGCGACAGGGAAACATTATTGCTCACCAGATCGGCTTGTTCCCTGACGAAACTATAGGCAACCTGACCAAAGCTATCGCTCTTGCCAAAACGCTGGCAATGGAGACGCCTGACGTACCAATCATGCTTGGTTGTGAAGCCTGGCATACCCGTGCGGTGGAGCCGTGGCTTATGGTTACTCAAATCAATGAAACTCCGCTCATCGAACAAAAGGAGCCAACATGCACGCCGTAAAACCCAATCAGCAGGTTCGCATCCTGACCATCCAGATCGCAGTTGCCGCCGATGCTGACCCCGACTCGGTTGCTGATGAAATGTCCGCACTGCTGTCCGAGAACGGCATCTGTTCAGAGACAAGCCACATCCTGGACTGGCGCTACCTGACCGAATACCAGCCCACGGTCACAGCTGGTGACGACCCGGAAGAGGGGGAGGTCTTCGGGCTGCTGGATTTCCATCTCACCATCACTACCCCGGAGGAATAATGTTTGCATGGACTGAACCATATGAAGATGAATACATCAAGGAACGCATTGAAGAATTGAGGATTGCTCAAAGGGAGGCTGCCACGAATGGAAAGATCCTCGTTTCCTCCTATGAGCAGTTCTGGTTGCCCGTGTTGAACGATCTGCCTGATGTAGAGTTTCAGGGCAGGGATCGGTATACCGCGCCGTATGGAAAATTCGAGTCGGTTCCCAATGTTCCATTTCATGGGGCGTTGTGGTTTACGCCGTCTCCCGGCGCTGATCTGCCGCCTGTCTTGAAGAACATCAAGGAGTGGTTGCCGGGGAGCGCAACTGTGGACATGAACGCACGCGTCGTCCGCATTCAGATGGAAGAGATCGAGATCACTTTCACCGCCATCAACGTGGGCTTGAACGCACATGAATTGCTGCGGGACATCAACCAGGAATTGGTGCGGGTCAATGCTGGTGTGTACGTCTATCGCATCGAACCAGTGGAGGATGTCACTCCTGTTCAGCACCTCTACCCGGAAGGACGCATTCCCGCCCTGACCAATGCCCATACGCGCGCCGATGTCACCGGCTTTGCTGTGCTTCAAGATAGACCCTATCAGCATACATTGGTGTATGTTGGGATCGCCGCGCACAAGACCAGCGTGGAGAGTCTCTGGGCGTCGTTGATCCGTGGCAAAGGGAGTTGTTCCATGCGCGGCACATCGGTGCTTGCTGATGGCGAAGTGAAGATGCTGACACAGCCATTGCCGGAGTTCAACGTCTTGCACGCCGGGATCATCTGCCGCAAGGCATTGCCTGGCAAGTGGGAGGCAAAGGACGATGCCGCCTATGCCCTGGTCTTTGAAGATGGGAATGTTGAAGCGCAGTTGCAGGCGTTGACTCTGAAACGCCTGCAGGAGACGCTCGCCTTTCCCATCCCGGACGCGTGGGCAAAGACGCTTTGGGAGTATGCGCTGGATGTCGAATACATCCAGCGGCTGGTTACGGGCGGGGATTGCCGTGGGGGAGTCAGGCTCGATCTGTCCAAACCCTGGCAGGACCTGGTACAGAACCTGCTGGAGCAGGAAGTCTTGAAGATATAGGAGGCAACCCATGTTACGTTCCATTCCCGCAGAGGAGATCTTCGATATGAACAAAGCCTTGAATTCGAACGATCCCCTGGCATACTGGCTGGCGCAAATGCGCAAAGCCGACTGGCAGCATCTATTGAAATTCGTGGATGTGAAAATTCCAGCGAAGACAAGGAAACAACTTATGGCAGAAGCCGCACTCCAGCGCTTCGAGTTCACCATCTGTGATGGACGTGGAGAAGTCTGGCAATTGTGGACCGATCTCCGCAAAGAACATCGCACGCTGGTGATCCAGTTCCGTCATTCGGAGTCGGACTGGTCTCGCGGATTGCCAGAGTTCGTTGACCTGGAGAAGAATGAACCGCTCGGCTTTGTGAACATCGCCGGGCGGTTGTTCTGTAAGGCGAAGTAAGAAAACAAAAATCAACCTGATCCCCCATGCCATTCGGTGTGGGGGATTTTATTTTCAAAAGGAGATTTGATATGCGTCCTCCCGCAATAGAAAAGTGCGGTTTCTATGAAACATCCCAAACCGTTGCTCAACTACTCACAAAATATTTCAAGCCTGCCGAGTCCGGCAGGCTGCTCGATCCTTGTGCCGGTGAAGGTACAGCAGCTTCCATTCTGGCAAAAGCATTTAACTGCCAGAGTTGGGGCGCGGAACTTTCCCCAGCCCGTGCCGCACTCGCTGCTGAAAAAATGGACCGCCTGTTCAATACACCCTGGAGTTCCTGCCATCTGACGAGTGAGTCCATCACGCTGTTGTTCCTCAATCCGCCCTATAGCCATGATCGTCTGGGTGACCAGAAACGCCTGGAATTGGAGTTTCTGAAATCCACCACACCCAAACTGATTCGCGGTGGGGTCTTAATCTACATCGTCCCGCATCCGTTGCTTCGTGATCTGGATGTGGCTTCCCACCTGGCTGGGTATTACGAGAACATCCGCATATACCGTTACCCTGACACCGGATTCAATCAGGTCATTGTGTTGGCGACCAAGCGGGTGAAATACAAGATCCCATCTCATGAGGAAGTCCATCAGGTGCAGGCTTGGGCAGATGTCGAACCGCCCATGTTGGTGGAAGTGGATGAACCGTTGTATGAACTACTTCCTGCAATTGACAAAGGATCAGGTGGACAACCCATCCGCTTCTCCCGCCTGGATTGGCAGCCGGAAGAGATCGTGGATGCCACTCAGAAACGCGGATTGCATTCTTCAAAGGAATGGTTGGACCTGCTCAATCTTTCGCGCGGCTTGGGTGAATTGAAGCAACCGGTCATGCCGCTCAAGAAGGGACACATTGCGATGCTGATGGCATCCGGGATGATGGGAACGTTGCGGTTGACCGATGAAGATGGCAAGCCAATGTTGGTAAAGGGACGGGTGGTGAAGGTTACAGAGAAGGTCGAAGAAAACACAGATAAGAAAGGACATGTGACCTCTGAAATCTTCCGCGACCGTTTCGTTTCCACAGTTGCCATCCTGCGCCAAAGCGGGATCGAGATCATTGATACCGTTGATCCGCTTTCCAAGTTCATGCATAAGTATGGGGATCAGATTGGCGCGCATATCCTGTCCGCGTACCGGCCTTTGTACAACTTCGATCCAACATCGGAAGAAACTGCTGTATTGGATACCCTTGGAACGAAGCGCAAGCCGTTGCCCGGACAGGAGAAGGCAGGGCTGTTGCCGGCACAACGGCATGCGGCAACAGCAATCGCTCGATCAATACGCAAGAATGGTGTGGGGAATATTCAAGGCGAAATGGGACTAGGAAAGACTCTTCTTGGCACAGCAACTCTCGAATTACTCAATGCCTACCCAGCCATCGTGCTCTGCCCGCCGCATCTTGTTCCAAAGTGGATTCGGGAAATCGAAGAAACAATTCCTGGCTCGAAGGCGATGGAAATCACCCGCATCGGTCGTAACGCAAATGATCCCGGCGATGTGAATGATGTACGCAGGTTCCTGCAACTTTACAAGAATGGAGAGCTTGGCAAAAAGCCCGTTGCCGTGATTGCCCATACCTCTGCGAAATATGGCGCGGGCTGGGAGCATGCTGTGATACGCAAGAAGTTTGTGGATGATGAAGATGGACGGGTATTTGAAGCTCTCTGCTGCCCGACTTGTGGTTCACCGATACAGATCGATCTACCGGGTGGCTTCGTCAAGGTTTCAACCACGTTTGATGACTTAGGCGATAAACGACGTTTTTGCGAGGCGGAAATTTCGGGCTATGAACTGGATGATCATAAACGTCTAGTGCGCGATGAGCATGGCAACCCTGTATGGGGTAAGCGAAAATGTGGAACGCCGCTCTTCCAATTCACAGGTCACCGTTGGGCAATTGCCGATTACATCGCCAAACATGCCAAGGGTGAATTCAAGTTATTGATCGCCGATGAACTGCACCAGTTCGCTGCGAAAGCCAGTGACCGGGGGGTTGCCTTCCATCAACTTGTTGAAGCCACAAAATATGCATTGACCCTGACTGGTACCTTCTTTGGAGGAAAGAGTACTTCCATCTTCTGGTTGCTCCATCGCTTGAACGCCGGCGTTCGCAAGGATTTTGCCTTCAATGATGAAAAACGCTGGGCGCGGTTATATGGTGTGTTGGAGATGACCCGCAAAAGCAAACGCGCCGAAGAAGATGTGGATGAAGATGGTTTTACAGGCAATCGACGGTATCAAAATCAGGCAAAGGAAAAGCCTGGCATTTCGCCTGCCATTGTAAACCGCCTGTTGGACACCACGATATTTCTCTCCCTGAAGGATCTTGGGCTGGCGATGCCACATTATGCCGAGGAGGTAGTGACGTTGGAGATGACCGACGAACAGAGCAGCCAATATCGTGTGATGGCAAAGAAATTGTATGACCTTGCCATCAAGAACAGGCGCTATCTCTCGACCTGGCTGCAGTGGACTCTGGCGCGCCCAAACTCTGCCTTCCGCGATGAGGTGGTTGAAGTGGATGAGGTCAATCAGAAAGGAGAAGTTGTACGCAGGAAACAATTGATGGAACTGCCGGCAGTCGTAAGCCATGAATCCATGCCCAAGGAGTCCTGGCTGGTGGATTTCTGTCGTACTGAACGTCAGCAAGGGCGTAAGGTGTTGATCTACCTGCGCCAGACAGGAACACGCGATATTCAGGATCGCATTTTGAAAGTCCTACGAGAAGGCGGGGTGCGTGCGGAAGTATTAACCAGTGGTGTCAACCCACGCAAACGAGAGGAATGGATTGCCAAGCGCGTGGTTGGTCTGGATGCGCTGGTGGTCAATCCACGATTGGTGGAGACGGGTCTCGACTTGATCGCCTTCTCATCAGTAGTCTTTGGAGAGATCGAGTATTCACTCGTGCGCCGCATGATGGCATGAATGATTGTACGTGACGTACCACAGGTTGAGGAAAGAACCTGTGAGGTCATCCGGTTAACCGAAAAGGGAAACCCGAACGGGAAAATAGCACGCCGGAAAAGGGATGAACTGGGAAACCGTTTACCAGATGTGTCGTCCCAAGACCTGAATGATATGGGCAAAACTAAACTGTTTGAAGTCCAGTGGTAAGTTGGAGACTATTCCTCCCTTGACACAACGGTTGAGGTCAAGCCCCGACAGCAGCATCTTGTAGAAGCTGAGAGTTGCGAAGTCCTCCTGTCGGGAACGATGGTCAGTGAGACCTATCAAACCACGAAAAGACACCCTACGTCATTCTGATAACGTCATTCATGACTGTACTGCGGGATCGCCTGCGGGGCGCGAGCCCTATGGCGACGGAAACTCCATAGTAGTCGGTGGTGTAACGACCACCCAGGGAGGTCGGGAAAGCCGACCGCAGGGCGAAGGGAGTTAGGAACTATCGCTTGTAAAAAGAAAATGGAGGTATGCGCAATGCAGAAAGCCGAACAAATTCTACAAGCAGTGCAAAAGATGGGTGAAAAACGTATTCCCCTGACGCGGGTCTATCGAAGTCTGTTCAGTGAGGACTTGTTTCTCGCTGCCTATGACAAGATAGCCCGCAATCGTGGCGCTTTGACTTCGGGAAGCGATAGCGAGACAGTGGATGGAATGAGCCGTGAAAGAATACAGCGCATTATCGTACAACTGCGTTGTGAACAGTTCAACTTTCGTCCTGCCAGACGCATTCAAATCCCCAAGAAAAGCGGAGGGACACGCCCGCTTGGTATTCCGAACTTCACGGACAAACTGGTGCAGGAAGTTCTGCGGATGGTGCTGGAAGCCTACTATGAACCCCGATTTCGGGACAGTTCACATGGCTTTCGCCCCGGACGCGGATGTCATACGGCACTGGCAAATCTGCAATACAAGTTCAAAGGCGCGGCATGGTTCATCGAAGGCGACATTCGCGGATGTTTCGATAACATCGACCATGAAGTCCTGATGGCAATTCTCGCAAGAGACATTCAGGATGGAAGATTACTCAACCTCCTGCGGATGGGACTGAAGGCAGGCTATTTGGAAAACTGGCAGTACAACCGCACGTACAGCGGTACTCCACAGGGCGGTATTCTCAGCCCGCTGCTGGCAAACATCTACCTGCACGAACTGGATGCTTACATCGAAGATGTGCTTATCCCGCAGTACACACGCGGGAAGAAACGCGCTGACAATCGCGAGTACGGTAACTTAGCGTATGCCATCAAGTGTGCGCGAAATGCAGGCGATCAAAAGCGGGTTCAGGAACTTGAACTCCAACGCCGCAAACTCCCGTCTCAGGATGTGCATGACCCGAACTTCCGAAGGCTGAAATACATTCGTTATGCAGATGACTTCATTCTCAGTTTCATTGGGACGAAGTCCGAAGCAGAGGAAATAAAATCAGCCATCAGCGTGTTCTTGAAAGAAAAGCTGCATCTTGAAATGAGCGCATCCAAAACCCTCATCACACACTCGCGCACCGAACACGCGCGATTTCTCGGGTACGACATCAGCGTGTACCACGCAGACGACAAAATCTCACCCCGAAGCGGGACACTCACCAAAACCCGAAGTGTAAACGGATGTATCAGGTTGGGCATCCCTTATGGCAAGGTTGACGAGCTGGCAAAACGCTATATGCGCGGCAGAAAGCCCATTCACGAAGCTGGATTACTGGCGTTCTCGGACGCTCAAATCATCGATGTCTACCAGCAGCGTTTTCGTGGTGTGGCTGAGTACTATAAATTCGCTACCGACAGGAAGGCGTTACGCAAGCTCAAGTACGTCATGGAAGTTTCATTGACAAAGACACTGGCAAACAAATTCAAGTCCACTGTTGCCCGTATGTACCAAAGATACGGCGGAAAACGCACCGTGCAAGGATTTACCTACAAGGTTCTGGTTGTGGAAGTGCCAACCAAAAACGGAACACGGTATATCTACTGGGGCGGTATTTCCTTGAAAGTAGTCAAGCCCGGCACAGAAATTCTTGACGACAACAATGGACGGCGAAATGTTGCATTCAGTTCACGTACTGACCTTGTTCAAAGGCTGCAAGCCAACGAATGTGAAATCTGCGGCTCACAGGAAAATTGTGAAGTGCATCATGTTCGGAAACTGGCTGACCTGAAAAGCCGTTGGCGCGGACGGAAGGAGAAACCCACCTGGGTGACGACGATGATTGCGATGCAAAGAAAAACGCTGGTGGTGTGTGCGAAGTGCCATGTAGCAATACATACAGGGAAACCGTTACCCGCTCGAAGCACTTAAGTTCTGGAGAGCCGGATGATACGAAAGTATCAAGTCCGGTTCGGAGAGGGGTCTGTGGAAAAGTGTCCGCAAGGATAACTCGCCACATTCCTACTCTACTATACGTTATGGCAGGCTGTGCGCAGGGTGTGGCGGCTTGGACAAACCAAACCGGTGAAGGCAATCTTCTCGGTCTACGGCGAAGCGATGGAGGCAAGAGCACTGGCATTGATGGGCCAGAAAATGGTGCGACACGAAGTCGCTTGAGTAATTGACTTGCGTAGTAATACGACAAGCCCCGTTGCTCCATCAACGGTACTCTAGGTGGATGTGCAGAGATGATAACGTCCCTGTATGGTGCTCCACTGACAATGTAGCCTCAGTGAAAGCTGACATCTGAACCGCAAGGGAATGGTGATCTCCCCAAAATGTCTAGGGAGAGGGCGCTAGAGTGGACAGTATGGTTAACACATGTGAACGCTTGATAAATGCCGTAAGTCCCGAACGAGCTGAAGACATAGTAAGAAGCTCGAGCCAAAATGGCAAGTAGCTGGTACAAGGGCTCATTTTTCCCTTGTCATGGACATCAATGCTACCGGCAGATAGAGCGGACCTAACCTGTCATTGTTGCTCAAGTGGAACGTGGTAAACCCGTAGCCTTGCCTCTTCAAAGGCAGGTGAGCCGCAAGGCAAACTGAGAAGTCTACGGGTATGGGAACGTGGAGAAAGCGAATGCCACTCTGTAATGGAGTGGATAGGGGTTGAAACATTACCCTGCGGGAAACCGTGCTGACTTCCACAAGGTCTTTGATCACGAAATAACTTGACAAACCGATAAAGGAGGTAAAGCAGATGAAAGCAAATCAACAAACCGTTGCTTGTGCGACCTCCCATGTGGAGGTTGACTGGCACAGCGTAGACTGGCATAAAGCCAACCGGAACATACATCGGCTTCAAGCCCGTATCGTGAAGGCAACACAGGAGGGTAGATGGGGCAAAGTGAAAGCCCTGCAACGTCTACTCACCCACTCGTTCAGCGGCAAAGTTATAGCCGTGCGGCGGGTGACAGAAAATCAAGGCAAGAACACACCCGGGGTGGACGGGGAAACCTGGAACACCCCACAGAAGAAATCGAAGGCCGTACAAACGCTAAAGCAGAGAGGTTATCGAACTCAACCGCTCAGGCGCGTGTACATCCCTAAGAAGAATGGCAAGATGAGACCTCTTAGTATCCCTGTAATGAAAGACAGAGCAATGCAGGCTCTTTATCTGCTGGCTCTTGATCCGACTGCAGAAACAAAAGCAGACCCTAATTCCTATGGGTTCCGGTCACAACGTTCTACCGCAGACGCAATTGGTCAATGCTTCATTGCCTTAGGCAAGAAGCAATCACCACAATGGGTACTGGAAGGCGACATTCAAGCCTGCTTCGACAAGATCAGCCACCAATGGCTATTGGCTAACATCCCGATGGATAAAGCCATACTCAAAAAGTGGTTGAAGGCTGGGTTTATGGAAAAAAGCGTTCTCCATCCAACAGAAGAAGGAACACCCCAGGGTGGAATCATTTCGCCACTGCTGGCAAACATGACTTTGGACGGCTTGGAGCAGAGACTCCTGGAAGCCTTGCCACGAAAGAAGACTGGCAACAGTCCCAAAGTCAACTACGTCCGGTATGCGGATGACTTCATTGTAACCGGGGCAACCAAAGAACTTCTGGAAACAGAAGTCCTGCCTCTGATTGAAGGTTTCATGACTGAAAGAGGGCTCACGCTCTCCAAAGAAAAGACCAAAATCACGCATATCGAGGATGGCTTCGACTTTCTTGGACAAAATGTACGAAAATACAATGGCGTTCTTATCATCAAGCCTGCAAAGAAGAACGTTCTGACCTTTCTGAAAAAAGTCCGGGAAGTTATTAAGGCGAACAAAACGGCTACGGCTGGCAACTTGATTGGAATGCTGAACCCGATGATTCGTGGGTGGGCAAACTACCATCGCCACGTTTGTAGCAAGAGAACTCTTGGATCTGTGGACTCCGAAATCTTCAAAGCATTGTGGAAGTGGGCAGTTCGACGACATCCCCACAAAGGTAAGAGATGGGTGAAACAGAAATACTTCCGCCGATTCAGAAACCAGAACTGGGCATTCACTGGCGAAGGCACAAGCAGGGACGGCAAGGAAAAGCTATTGCATCTTCTGTATGCAAAAGCTACTCCAATCCAGAGGCATGTCAAAGTCAAAGCAGATGCCAATCCCTATGACCCTCAATGGGAAGACTACTTTGAACACCGGACAAGTGTTCAAATGGAGAATGACCTTGAGGGGTATCAAAAGCTGCTCAACCTATGGAAATCCCAAAACGGAATCTGTCCAGTATGCAACCAGATAATCGCCAAAACAACTGGTCGGCATTTACATCACATCATCTGGCGGTCACAAGGCGGCGGAGAACAGATGTCTAACCTCGTGCTCTTGCATCCCAATTGCCACAGAAAAGTTCATAGCCAGAAATTGACTGTTGTGAAACCGCGTCCTGCAAAGGGCGTAACAAAGGCTTGAGCCGGATGAGGGGAAACCCTCACGTCCGGTTCTTAGGGGGGAGGAGCGGCAGTAATGTCCTCCTCCTACCCGACAAGGCAGCGCAACTCCTTTATGGGGACGAGGTCGGGGGCGCTATCGTTCCGGAAGAAGACGGCGACATCCTCATGAAGTTGGCACGTGAAGCCTTGGAGTCGGCTGATCTTCCAGATCTGCAATCGCTGTTTGCCGATGAAGTAGTGGTTTCCAATTCGCCAATGGGTTGCCCGACAGTTCCAAGTGCGCCGTTACCCGTTCCAGAAATACCTAAGACGGTTTCCTGGTCTGACTGGATGACCAACAAAGGTGTGGTGGGGAGGGCGGCAAGTCGAGTGCGTTCCAGGCAGGTGACACAAAATCAAGTGTCCCTTTTCTAAGCCCTGCATTCTACAGTCGCAATAAGATATGGAGAATGCAGGGAAACGACAGCAGTCCGGGTGGGCAGCCCGGACTGCGCTATCCTATGATGGAGGTCAAGATGGAAAAACAACCAAGATGCAAAAAATGTGGTCGGCGGTTGAAATCTCCCCTGAGCATTGCTATCGGCATGGGTCCCAAGTGTGCAGGGATTAGGTCCACATCTGGGAGAAGTGTTCGCGTCCAGAGCAAACCAAGTTCTCGCACAGCTTATCCTGATAAGACGCTAGTCCAGGTGCAGTCACCCTTCTTCACGGGTGAACTGCCAAAGAAGGGATTGAGCAAGAGAGAGTTGTTCCGCAGACGCAGAGAGGAACGCCGACGCTTGTTCGAGACCAGATTGCCATTCCAATGCGGATTGGTGATGCCGGCGAGGAAGCCGCTGGTATACACACCACTGGAAGATGGCTCATGGCGGGAAGACTATAGTGGAAGGGTGATCTCGCATGAAAGGTTGCAACAATACTTGGTGAGGTATAGGTTTATATAGACAGTTTGCCCCTGATTTGTTGAAAATCAGGGGTTTTTTGTTTTAACGTGCAGCCGGTAAATGGGGAAAAATATGATGCCTAATGAAAGTGACGCAACGGGGTATAGTGTTTTGGATGGTGTATATAGCTCAAGAAATAAATATTGTCAGAATAGTTCGACAAAGAAAGACGATGCGCACCAATACACTACCGAAACCTCCCTGTAAAAAGATTTAACAAGCCATCGATTGGAGATTGATTACTATTGTTATGATTTGCCTACAGTCTAGGAAATCACATTTTTCCGAGTCCACTCTTCATAGAGTTGAGCAGCCAGTGGGATATGAGATTTCATATATAAATAATCCTCACATTTTTTTGAAACAGACTCGCGTCCCCAATTTGCGTTACGTTGATCACTTAGATGTGCCCCACACCACTTGATAGCTGCCGTTTGCGCGGTTTCATTCTGAATTTGACTTAGGGCACACATCGCAAGATAATCAATCGGAGTTCCCTGTTCAGAGGGGAAAGCTTCATATTTTTCTGTTTCATCGCTTTCAAGTTTTTTTATTAGCGACTGGACGGCAGCTGATGAACCGATGCTGCCAAGAGCGGAGACAGCTTTAGAAACGATAAAAACATTGTCAGAATAGAGCTTGCCAATCAACACAGGTACTGCTTCTGTCGATTTGATTGCACCCAACGCCTGGATCACTGCCATTTGTATTTCGTCATTTGCATTTGTCAGCAACGCGATAAACATATCATTTGCTTCGCTACACTGGATTTCCGCTAACGCGTTTATCATCACGATCTTGAAATGCTTGTTAGACGAGTTGGTAAATGCATCCAATAGAGACTTTTTCGTAGAACTGTTCTCTCTATGCTGCCTCAGTAAGGAATAAAATCTGAAAGGTGCATCGCCCCAGTTTGGTGTGCGCAGTGGTTTGGCGTTTTGATGCGAGAATTTGCGCACGCCATAACGAAATAGATTTATCAGTACAGGAACGATAGCTGGACCTGCAATCTGTGCATGCGACCAGAGTGTTTTACCGTCATCATGATCATGCTGAAAAAGCAGGGTGTCTCGCCACAGGGCATTGATCGTAGGTTCGCGGAATTGGAAAGCTGCTACCATCATGGCTATCAGCCTAATATCCCGATCGTTAACTTTCAAGAGGGACATCAATATGGGCAAGGCACGTTGATCTCCAATTTCACCAAGTGCCAATATGATATAGCGTTTCGAAGTTTGTGCGGTATCTAATTTCTTGATTAGAAGCTCGACCGCATTAGTGCCAAATTCCGCAATAATCTTTACCAGATCGAGATTCACATTTTCAACATAGTTCTTTTCAATTGTTTCAAGTATCTCATCTATGCAAGATGGATCATCGCGGAGTTCGCGAAGGAGTTTGGCAGAATCCGCACTGCGTTCCTCACCTCCAGAATGGACATCCAGCATATTGGCGATAAGCCGGTTGTATGTGGCGAACCTGATCTCCTCCGATATATTGTCAATACCGCTTACGATGCATTGTGCTGCAAGGTATGGATCAACAAGAATCAATTTCTCAATATAAACAGACGGGTTTGGAATTAGACCACACAAGGTTGTGGAGATGGAATCCTTGCCGGGGTCCAGCCGATTCCAGTAGCTGGAGTGCCAACCAGTTTTTGATCCTTCGATGATCGTATCCACCGGATATCTCGAATTGTTCAATGCTGCAAAATAGTCAGACCAGACACCTGGTGTGAAACGGAATGCCTTGCCGTCACGCTTGATAATGTGTGCTTGTTCTGCTAGCCGCAGGACAGACTCTGCCCGGTTTCGGCGAATTTTCAGGAGCTTTTCAATCCTGTTGGATATCCAGTAAGGTGTGCTTATAATGTAATAAAGAATAGTAATTGGCAGGAGAACGAACCAGCGCAAGAAACTTGGAACTCTTTGTGCGCGATCAGATACATCAGCAAGTCGCGAGTAAAGCTTTAATTGAGACTTTCCCCACCAACCCAACGGTTTACCCCACATGGTTTTTGTTCCCAAGATATCCAGCATTTCGGAGTAAGCAGCTTCCTCGCCATGTATTTCGCGATAAAAGGATTGAGCGGGATATTCCTTTGACGGGTAATGGCTGCTCGCAAGCTGGGCAAATGCGAATTGGATCTGTTGCAAGTCAATCCAATTCTTATTTCCTAGTTTCTCCTGTGTCCACTGCACATTGATCAGTTTCTCTAATAGAGTTCCAATATTGCGAGGCAGTTGATCATTAGATTTCTCAAACACCTCGATAAGACCGTCGAACGAGAAGGGATCAGATACCAATTCGTTAAGCGAACTGGCATTTCTTCGATTAGAATGAATCTGTTCCCAGAATCGCAAACAACGTTCGTTTCCCAGCATCTCCCTCGCAAATTCATTCGCTTGTTCGCTTTCCAGACGAACGAGCGATTTGCGCATTTCCTTTCTCGCTAACTCTTTTTGACTTGGGCCTGGAGGATCAGGAAATAGCAGTTCGCTGACATATTTTCCTGCATCCAGGGCACCTCGAAGTGCAGTGAATAGACCAAGCACATAAAGAAAAATCGCCAAAATATGATTTGAGCCTTCGGGTAGGAATGCTATGTAATACCGATTAATACCCCAGATGATGAAGGTGGTAACAACAATGAGCAGGAGGATGTTGCGAAGCCGCTTTGACATGGTCAATTTCCTATCTGACTTTTGATGCAGATATCTTGTTTTCCTTACTGGCATCTATAAGTATTATGTTGGGGGCACTTTTGATTCGTAGTTTTCTCAAAATATCGTAGACTTTACTTTTCTCTTTTTCGTTGAAATAGAGAATGACCTTTATAGCATTCTTCGTATTATTTGCTCTTTTATAAATCTCTACCTGGTTTTTGAGATTAGCCTCAAGTTTGGTATTCCTTGCAAGTTTAAATTCCACGACAGTCGTATCTTTGCTGCCTTTAGAAACTTTATAGTCAACAGGTCCGCGTCCGTTATTTACTTCGCGATTTACATCCAAATCAGTGGCGAACCAGGTCAATCTGTATAAGATTTGCAGATCGTTTTCGTTCTCAATCGGTTTGCCTTCGTGATACAAATATTTGTAACCATCCTTGTTCTCAATCACATCTTTCAGGAATTTGACTCTTTGCAGTGACTCTTCGTAGGTTCTGCCCTTACTATTGTAAAAACCTGACTTTTTCAGCAGGTCTTCAGAAAGCGCTTGTATTTGCTGGATGTATTGAAACTCTGCTTCCTTCACTTTATAAGTGCTACTAGTATTTGCGCTGTCTCCGTTTTGCTCTTTATATCGAATATAGTAATCTAATAGCTGAGGAAAGTTGTTAACAGTCTGAAGTTTTGCCTTATTGATATCTTTTTTTGTTGGATCTTCTGGGAGCAAGGACTTGAAATAATTATCGATTTGTGCTCGGAGCTGGGCATTAGGGATAGCTTCTGGTATATCCTCAAAGTCGTCAAATAGATCCTCCTTGTTTATCCACAGATCATGACGGGTTAATAGATTCTTAGGTGTCAGAATCACATAATCATTATTTATGTAGGGCAGGGTGAATGTTCTTCGCTCCCATGATTCTGTGTTGTAATTGAAGACTACTTTGTTGACTGCAATCCTTTTTTTATACTTTCGTGGAAGGTATTTAACTGCAAACTCTTGTGTATATTGCAGGAGAAAGTTCTTAATAAGGTTCGTGGTGAAGTCACTAATTTTGTCGCGCCCAACTCCTCCCTTGATGAGACATAATTTTTCAAGATGACTTCCCTTGGTGATCTTCTCGTTTCCAAAACCTGAAAATATCTTGTTTAGGTTGGCGTGTAATGAATAAGCAAAGTCATCTCTTAACCCGGCCCCCTTATTACCCGAAACTGAAAAACCGAGCCAATTTTGCTTTACTTCAGGGAAAAAATACCATGCTTGCAACAATCCGTCATCCAAGTTGATGTCTGTTGATTTGTCACGTAGAAATCTCACATACTTAATGATCTGATTATGAAGCTCTTTATACTTAGGCTTTCGACTGTGAAAAAGCAGGAAGGGATCTATGAACAGGGGTAAATCATTAATAAGCGATATGTTGAAAGCACCATATTTTTCCAGCACTTTAGGCGAAATTTCGAAATAATCAGAAAAATAGATTTTCATTTCATTCCCTGCTGCAATTTCCTGTGTTTCATGAAGTATATGATAGACCTGTTCTCTGCATCTAGTATTCTCTGAGGTATGCGTGCCTTACCAATAGATTGCCACGAACTCAGAATCGATGAAACGATCCAGGGAAGTTGTATCAGCCGCGGCACTTTGGGTAGACGGAAACGGCGTACTATTGCCAGTTATATCGATCCCGGCATCTGCTAGTGCAGCCTGTCGAAATTTCGCAAATAGAAGTGAATCCTGGTTAAAGTGAAAATTGCTGGCTAGATACGCAGAGATGGCTTTGAATGCTTGAAGTCTTACTTCCTGATTGCCGAATGAACTAGAATGCTGATCTGCCAGCAGCCTGATTTCATCCTTGTGCTTTGTCGTGAGTTTAATTTGAAAGTGTTCGGCTATTAAGTCAGCATATTTGACCAATGCATTATGCATCAGTTGCTGTTTTGATCTAGCCGCCGGTTCTGTCTGATTCGAAGCATTGGTAGTAGCAAGCGCAAATATTCCTGCTATATCGACCTGCTTCGAAAACCCGGGAATGACAGACTCAAGGATATGTGCCAACTTAACTGGAGTCCAAGTAGTCTGTAGCCCAGTCTGACCCATCCTGCAAAGAATACGGTAACGTGCATTAGAAAATAGAATCCGCCTAATATCTTTCCAGAAAAGGGCTTGCTCTGCGACTCCCACCACGAAAACCGGGTGGGTAAGAGGCTGATCTTGAGAGGGTAAATCCCGTAGGAGGAGGCGGTTTATGATCCACTCCTTATCATCAAGTTCTATTACACAATAATCAACAACCTTGCCGCGAATTGGGACAAGTCCAGCCAGAAGTTTCTCCAGAATACGACCGACAGATTTCATTTGAACGAGCTCGCCAGCCACATCTAATCCGAACAGGTCAGCATTTTCTTCCAGGATTTCCAAAATGGTAGAAGTAAAAGTACTTGCACGGAATATAGGATCTGCATCCAACTCGACTTCCAACTCAAACAATTTTCCCCGTGAAAGGTTTAATGGATCAATCACCCAATAGCCGTCGGCAGATGTTTGGACAGTCGCAAGTAACTCATCCATATTATGGATCTTCGGATGCTCAAGATCTCCTGGTATAGGTCGGATACTAAGCGACTCTAGTTCACTTTCATACAGTTGCTTAAATGTCGCTTGGACAATGGATTTCCGAACTACTTGAGTTCCACTGGTCTGATTATTCATGATCCGCGAATTCAATTCAGCCTTTGCAACTCCAACCCCTGCGCCCACCGAACTCCCAACCTCGCTTTGCCATGAAGAAGTATCAGTATCTGTAAATTGTTCTGCAATAGGACCGAGTGTGGAAGCAACTAGACTATAAACACTTACCTCATCGAGGTAGACAAATTCCCTCAGGCTGCCCTTTTCAATATTGAGCTTATCCTTCTTTCTCCATTGACGAATCCGAGCCGGAATGCGCTTAAGGAAGTTCATTTTGAATTGCCTTTCGTTGAAAGTTTAGCGGTTCGGCGCCTTTGTGCTGCTACTAACTCGAAGCCTCCAATGTAGTCCTCAGGCAGAATGATAGACCTGTCGTCCGCTGCAGCCAACAAGCCCGCCTCGGTCCATATCGCGGCTAAATCTGCTGCCGACCACCCTTCGGTTTTCTGTGCTACCCATGCGTGTGGAAGATTATCTGAAATATTGAATCGTTTGGTCGCAACCTGAAGAATCAACTCGCGATCAAGACGATTTGGAAGCGGAAAATTGATCTCCCAATCAAACCTGCCTGGACGACGTAAAGCGACATCAATATCTTGCGGTCTGTTGGATGTTGCAATCACAACAATGTTGTTTTTTGTAAATCCATCCATAAGGGTTAGAAGCTGGGCGACCACGCGACGTGAAGCCTCATGCGATTCGTCAGCACGCTGACCAGCAACACTGTCAATTTCATCGAAAAAGATAATTGCCTGTTCCTGTTGTTCTGCATCTTCAAATATCTTGCGGAGTAGCTCCTCGCTTTGTCCATACCACTTGCTGAATATCTCAGGACCACTAATTTCATAAAATGCTGACTGCGTGCTGTTCGCAATAATTCTTGCTAACATCGTTTTCCCAGTGCCGGGTTGCCCAGTAAACAGAACGCCTTTAATTGGGCGCGTTCCAATAGTTGTCAGGGCAGCCTTATGCTTAAGTGGTACTTCTATAAGCTTCCGTGCCCGTTCAACTACATCATGGAGTCCACCAAAATCATCGAACGTGACTTTGATTGCTTCCTTTTCCAGCCTGAATTTTGAAACAACCGCGTCGTCGATAGCAGGTAACTCAATATACTTAATGGGCTCTTTTGACAGAACACGCATGACGCCAGTTGAGATCATCGCCTCAACAGTGTTCCCTTCACTACAAACTGTTTGGCTTGTGGGAATCTTAATCCACCGACCGCCGGCATCAACAATAGTGATGTCTGGTAATCTCAAACGAACAACGCCAACAAATGACTGATCTGGCCAAAGACTATCTGGAGCAGAGTCAATAAAGTTCGTGTTGATGCCGACAAAAACAATGGACCCAACTGCATACTCAAATGGTTCTTCATTAACCACAGTAGTAAAAGTTCCGTTTGGAAATTCCAGATACAGGCGACATCCACTGTCATCTATTGCACGAATCTTCGCTATATTGCTTACTGGGTTGGCTTGCTCGAAATTACTCATATAAAGTACCTGTAGTTGTCCAGCCCTATGGAAATAATAGGATCAGAGACGTACTTTGGGTTGGAGTGCTTCCTGTTAGGAAATGGAAATACGTTGTTGGTTCAGATTTCTAAACTTACTTGACCTTGTCCTCAATCTGTCTGTATACATCCCTGCCTTTTTCATCATGTTTGATTGCCATGATAAACAGGGCTTTGTTATTGCTTGTTTCTTCCCATTTCTCGCCGATATTTTTCTTTTCCTGGGAGGCTTCTATAAGATGTTCGCCTTTATATTCGACGACCAATACTCGCCCATCATTTAGCAAGGCAACAAAATCGGGGTAGAAAAACTTCCCACTGGAGAGGGGGAAGCGGAAAGCCCAAGTGTCATGGACCAGGTTTCGTACCCAATATTTAACTTCATTGCTTTGGTCAATTGCTTTGGCACATTCTAATTCCTCATCAGTGTCGAAGGAGCCAATAACGTTACCGTAATAGTGTTTATTGAATTGATAGCGCCCGTGGTAGAAATCGCTGGCAGGATAGCTATTCGGATCAAACTTGAAGGAATAATCATAGGTTGTTTCTGCGGTGGTGTTATCGCCAAACAGGAGCGCCTGATAGTTGGATTTGCTGTCTTTGACTTGGTATTCCTTGATCTTGGCAGCCATAGCTTTGATCAGTTGGAAACGGGCACGCACCAACGTGACAAGCGGGATACTTCGCTCATCAAGCAATTGTTTTAGGGTTTTGCGGGTAAATTCCAGAAGGTTTTCGGGGCGGATGTTTGGCTGTCTCAAACGTGGTTCAAGCCAACGGGTGAGTTGCAAATCAGTTAGCCCGCTTTCGGTATCGCTGAAATCAAGCGGAAGTTGTTTGCCTAAAAACTTATAGGTGAGTCTTTCACCTTTGATGTCAAATTCATAGGTAGAAGCTTTTTCTTCGATCTTGAAATCGTCTTCGGTGAGTTCGGCGGGATAGTCGAGAATATTCCAGAGATGATCGTCCAAAACGTATTCAGCTAGTTCTGGTTCGCCATCCTGAAACAGAGTCAATTGGGGAACAAGGAATGGTTCACCCCGTTCCGCTGGGGAGAGAGGGCGTTTTGGAAGCTGGCGATATTGCGCTATGGTTTGAGCGACTTTGGGACGATCTTCTTCCTGGACAGATGCAATAATCTTCTTTTCCAGTTCGGGAGTGACATTTCCTGAAACGCGAAGAAGAAGGCGGTTGTCGCTGCCTGTTTCGATCTTGAGTTGTGATTGTTCCACCAAATCAAACTTCGAGAGATCAGGTTCTTCGGTGAGGATGAATACAACGGGTTCCTGCGGTTTGAATGTGACAGGCTCGGTACTGACCGGGAGTTGTACCTGTGTGTACTGTTCAGCTTCCAGTTTGTCGAAGCCCATATCCACAAGACAGTCTTCCATCTGTTCAGCGGCTTTTGTCCAACTGGTGGAGGAAACATGTGCATAGGCGCGGTTCAATTCGGTGTGGACTCTTTCACGGGCGTAGGGCATACGCAGCACTCGTCCTAATAATTGTTCCACATCCTTTTTGGAATGGACCGTTGCAACCGAACAAAATACATAGGCGAAGGAACAATCCCAGCCTTCTTTTAGAGCTTCAATGGTGATAACGGCTTCGATCTTGTTGTTGGGATCGAAGAGATTGACACCATCCAACTCGCGCTGTGTACCTGTAGCAATGGCAATACGTTCACGTGGAATATGGCAGGTTTCCATCAGGAATTTTTCCACCACATCCACGGTGACTTCACGACCTTTTTCCTCTGCCTGGATCAGGACAATCGGGCGGACAAAATCGGGTTCTTTGGCGGCGATTTCTGCAAGTTTGTTGCGGGTGAGGATTGCATCCTGAATGGCTTCACCCCAGGTTTGATGTTCGGTCAACACGATTGGCAGTTTGATCATTTGCTCGTGTTTGAGTTGAGAGGCAGATACGTTATATAGAATATTACTGTTTGGTGTTGGTGTGGCGGTGAACTCAAAAACACAGGCAGGCTGGATGCGCTCAAACACTTCGTGCATGAGTTTTGACGCAGCGTTCTGCGACTCATCGATGATGACCAGTGGACGGTGAACCGTCAGAAGATTGCGGAAGGAATATTTTGGTTTTCCTTTTTCTGCGCCTTCCTCAATGGTATCCAATCCTTCAATCCCTGCTGGCAGGTTAACGAAGTGCGGTTCAAGGTGTTCGTTATGGGCATAGACCTTGCGACCGTCTGTGTCTTTGACGCGAAGGCTGGCAAATGTGCCGACAACAACACAGGCGCGGTCACGTAAATCCTGCGGGCGGATCTGGGTGAACTCGCTTATATCCAACACCTTAACCTGCCCTTTGAAAGCATCCATCAAGGCTTCACGGTTGGGATGGTTGGGTTTCTTGAGGGTTTCAAGCGTCTGTTGGCGGATGACGTTGGTTGGAACCAGCCACAGGATTACAGGATATTCATCTTCAAGGTAGACATTCGAGGCGATGGAAGCGCTACGGGCTGCCATGTAGGTTTTGCCACCACCTGTTGGGATGCGAAGACAGAGATAGGGAGTCTCTGGCAGAGGAGGCAAAGGCTTGTAGGTGCGAGTCAACCCCAAGTCGCGAATGATGCGGGCGAAGCCATCCGCTGCTCCATGAACGCGGGCTACTTCGAGGTAGTCCTTCAAAATTCCTAAAGCGGTTTCCTGATATTCTTTGCGTTGGAAGGTCATATTAGCGCGCCTTTATATCGTATGGGACTTGCTTGAAGATGATGTTTTCGCGTGCCAGTCGTTGTGAATTGAAGGTGGTCAGTTCGCCATAGATCACCTTTTGTCCTTGATACGGCGGAAGACTGGCGAGGATCTTGCCCGTGAGGACATTTCCACCGTCTTTGGATTTATCGCCAAGGATACCGTTATAGAGCAGGTAATAGGCAATGCCATTGTGAACGCCAAGCAGGGGAGATGCCTTTTTGCTTCGGATTTCCAGCGGTGTATGGGTCTCTGTAAACCAGACATGTGCCGCCAAAGTGCGGAACCTGACAGAGGGGTTGATCTTGCCCTCTTCGTCAAAGATGGATTCACCAAGTTTGTAGAAATGGAACCCGCCTCCGCCTTGCCAGTTGACATCTTCGGTGATGCCGCCTTGTTCGCCGTCCACTACTTTTTTCAAGCGGGGTACACAATGGGTTATGGCATGATCTCCCATTTCAATTCCGATATATCGTCTTCCCATTTTGTGGGCGACAGCGGCAGTTGTACCTGAACCAAGAAAAGAGTCTAGAACTAAATCGCCTGGATTGGTTGCAATCGCGATAACACGTTGCAACAATCTTTCCGGTTTAGGAGTTTCAAATGCGCTTTCTTTACCAAACAAAGAGTGCATTTCTTTTTTTGATTCATCGGTATGTCCCACTTCATCACTTGTCCACCAAGTCCAAGGAACAAAACCTTCTATTTCATTAGCATACCGAATAACGTTTGGTTGTGAATTTCCGTCTTTTCCAAAATAAATACGTCCAGCACTTAGTAATTTTTGGTATTCGGACTCAATCATGCTCCAACAACGCCCCTCAGGTGGATAATGTACGACTCCGGTTGGTGTGGTAATTGGATACATCTGATTAGGTCTATACCCTTGTGCTGTCATTGGAATACCGCGCCAAGGACCATTAGGGTCGTTATTTGGATTTTTATAGACTTTCAATTGTTCTGATGTAGGTGGAATCTTATTTCTGGTAATTTTGAAAACATCCGGGTCTTTTGCGTAAACCACGACATATTCATGAACATCGCCAATAGCACCACGATTTTCTCTTGAATAGCGTTTTTGCCACACGTTACTGGCAATAAAATTCTCTCTTCCAAAAACTTCGTCCAATAATATTTTCAAATAATGAGCTTCAGAGTCGTCGATTGAAATCCAAATCGAACCATCATTTGCCAATAAGTCACGCAACATTTCCAATCGCGGGTACATTGTACTTAGCCAAATTGAATGTTCTAAGTTGTCATCGTAATGTTCAAAAGCACTTCGGGTATTGTAGGGAGGATCAATATAAATACACTTTATCCGTCCTGCAAAGTAAGGTAGCAAGGCTTTCAAGGCTTCAAGGTTGTCACCTCGAATGAGCATATTTTCAGCATTTGGGTCGCCGTAGGAAAGCGTTTCGTCCGCTTCAAGGAGACGATAGGGTACTCGGCTTGATGTTTTGCGTGCTTCTTCGTCATTGAGCCAGTGCAGAATGGGCATTCCGTTATCTATCCTTTTGAGTTGCGGATTGTTCGCCGTTATCTACGACTACATCCAGATATTTTAATTTCATTTTTTGGGCGGCGGCCAGCCTGTGTTGACCGTCAAGTAAAAAGAAGTCGGGGTTCACCATAATGGGGAACCAGGCACCGATTTCAAAATTCTCAATGATGAAAATGACGTCAGCCCAGTTGATTTCGTTTTGATGGGAAAACAAGGCTTTATCAACCTTGATTTTATCAATTGGGACTTTGGGCATGATAACCCATCTGCCATTGAATTCAGGCTTGGCGTACATGGATGTCAGGTATTCAGGAGAAGGAATATAGGTCTTTTTCATTTCCCTGCCGACAGGGTTTATTCTTCCAGCATGTCCGCTATGAATTGGATGACATCGGGCTTGTCTTTGTTGTCTCTTAGAAGTTGAACCAGGGCGTTTCCGATGTAGTATCCCTCTTCAATTCCATACTCGTTTTCAGGGATAAAGCACTGGAAGCGAAGCACCAAGGGTTCCTGTTCAGAGTCGTCAAAATCATTCTTGGGTTCGTCCATTTGTTCCTCGTTTGGTCTCCAGAAAGCAAGTATAAAGGTAAATTGGCAACTGGAATAATGGTTTTTGAGGAAAATATTTTAAAGTATCCCGCTACTTGAAAAGAATGTAATCTTATACAAATACCCCCTTGAAAATAAGGGATATCAATCTTTGTTTATATCCACAAAACAATACCCCTCCATAAAATATCCCTCCAGGATTTCCCCGTTATCTGTTGGAAGGGGTGTTGATTCAATAATCTCCTCGCGATCATCAAAGTAGATCAACAAAACAGGATAATCCCTTTTGTTCATTTTTGTATTTGCTTCAAGGAACCTATAGTCATATGGCGAGGCA
>WBZO01002281.1_pt1 | contig 25491 bp, 15 predicted proteins | sample 5204261 | NCBI WGS metagenome assembly WBZO01 (sample SAMN12412400, study PRJNA552823) | activated sludge metagenome | isolation source: activated sludge from anammox sidestream of wastewater treatment plant... | place: USA: North Carolina | collected 2017-09
GGACTCAACAATCTAAGAGGCGAGAAAGCACTCCGGCACCGCCAGGGGTGCATTTCTGCTTGCTGAATTCCTTTTCTTCGATCCGGCAAACTCACCACCCTGCCTGCGTCATGTACTCAGGCAAGTTTTGGGTGAGTTTATTATTGCCTATAGTATTGCGATACGGGAACAAAAGGGGCTTGAAAGATTGACGACTCTCGAAGAGTAAGATTTTCGCGGACAAATCTTACAAGGTCCACAAACCCAATCAGAACACGAGAACAAGAAAAATTTCCAACTTGCCAAGAGGATAAATTTAATCCAGCCTTTTGAACTTTTTGGCTTCAAAACACGTCTTTAACTACAGCGCCAAAAGCTGCCCAAACGCCCTTGCTAAAGGTTCCAAAGTAGGGAGAAAACTTCTCGTGGAAAATGACAGTAACAATTTTTCTCTAGAGTCGACGGCAAAAGATAAAGAGAGATTCAAAAACTCCAAACGCAGAACTTACGGTTCTCTGGATTTCGTCAAGCGATTCATATCGAACCTGAGTATGGAAACGATGTTCACAACAAGAGAGCTGCTGCCTCTGGTTCAGTATCGAAGTGTTTTAGACACATTCTTGTCTCGTGCCGTTAAGTCTGGTTACCTGGAAAGACTAGCTCGTGGAGTTTTCAGAGTCAGCAATCGCATTACTAGATTTGTTACCGACGAGGAGATAGTGGCAGTGAAGCGCAAGTCGTTTAACAATCTCGTTCTGACGACAGAGAAGTCGCGCACAGAGCTAAAGATAGTCACTACAAGGAAACCAAAACCTGATGTGCCTTGCGTAATGCGTCAACCTGAGTTCCAAACACTAGGCACACAAACCAGTTTGCAGACAAACTTGGTCAATTTACTTGATACCGTAAACGGAGCCAAATACGTCCAGTGCTCAAGCAAGATCTTATTGCGACCAATCGGCAACAGGAAGGCCGCGCTTGGAGAAACCAGAGTAGGACGAATTCTTAGAGAAATTTGGGACAAAGGAAAGGGCAAAACCTCTAAAGAGGAGATACAAGAAATCTGCGGTCGCTTGAGGAGAGAAGAAAGAATCGAACTAGTAAAGCTGCGAAAATTCATACCGCAATGGCTTAGTGAAATGCTTCCAAAAGCACCAGCAGCAGCTCTGTATAGAATCCTCGAAGAGACTCATAAGAAAAAGAGCAGATCACGAAGATTCAGCCTATAGTGCACTTCTAGATTAATCACAGAAGCAAGTCGTTGAAACCCGACAAGAAATCTGACCGGACAAGCCTATGTCTATAGGTCATCTGCCTTATTTGGCAGAAATGCAGACCTTCACTAAGAAGGAAAAAATCGGTAATTGATAGGATAGCTGAAGCGTCGCAACTGCTGCAGAATGAAGGTGTTGGCGTGGTTAGCCAGGGAGAACGATGCCACGACACGATGAAAGGACAATCAGAGTAAATTCCAGGAGGGAAAAACCTTTTGCACAGAAGGATGACTCTCAGAAAGCACAATCCTTCTAGATTAGTCCCCGCGAACCACAAAAAGAGGCTGCGAAAGCAGCCTCTTTTTGTTATCTAGGCAAGTGCCCAAGCTCAGAGCCGCTTAATTTTATAGACCCGATTAACGATAAATACCTATCATTTACTCGCGAAGCTAGCGCAGGTTCAAAAATTCGATTCAAGCGCTGATTACAAAATGAAAATCGTTATCATTCTGATTATTTCAGAACTCCGAGCCAATTCAAACCAGCCCAATATACACCCCGTTAATAAAAGACAAGCGTCAGCTGCTGCGAACTTTAAGTCCCTTCGAGAATTGATTTTCCAGAAGGCTCTCTTCTAAGGTCAGAAAGTAACTTTCTATCCACTTTCCAAAATCTGAGAAGCATCTAAGCACCACCTAGGCATCACCAATTGATACGTCGCTATGCCGACTAAGCAGCAAAAAATAGCTGCCAAATTTGCGCCTATCTTCCGCTTGCCAGATCGATGGATTACCAAAAAACAAAGGAAGCTATGATGGAAAACCTCATCTACGCTCTTTCGGCCGCCCTCATCATAAGTACTGTCTCTTTTGTCGGCTTGAGTACTCTTGCTCTGAGCCAGAGTCGTCTGACAAAGTTGTTGCCCTATCTCGTAGCATTGGCCGCCGGAGCAATGCTCGGAAACGCATTGCTACACATGGTCCCACACTCTCTCGAGCGAAGCTTGAATCACTCGGCACCATCTGTGATCAGCACCCCTCACAAACACGAGCATAAGCATATTCACGGCCACGCCGGTCTCAATGTGATTCTGCTGCTGCTTGCCGGGTTCTTGTCAATCTTCGCGATTGATCTCGGTCTCATTTCCAACAGCCAAAAGAGCAACTCAAATCGCTCCTTGGGCTACTTGGTGCTAGTCTCAGACGGACTAGAAAACTTCATGGATGGTATCGTCATTGGCACCACTTTCATGATCGATCCGGCTCTGGGAGTCGCAACCTCTATCGCTATCTTCCTTCATGAAGTTCCGATGGAACTCGGTGACTTCGCAGTATTGACCAACTCCGGCTTCACCGCCCGCAAAGCCTTGCTTCTCAACTTCGGCTCGGCTCTGCTCAATGTAGGGGGTGTGCTGCTTGCTTTTGTTGCCGCAAGCTTCACAGATTCATTCACGGCCCTCGCAACCCCTCTAGCCGCTGGTGCCTTTCTCTATCTCGCTTCCGCCGGGCTTATCGCCAAGCTGCGCAGCGATGAATTCCAGGCCAACAAAGCTGGGCTCTTCGCCATGGTTTTGCTGGGTCTGTTCCTGATGTACCTAATCATGTTCCTCGAATAAGGAGCTACTATGACCTCTGAAAAAATCCCCGTCACGCTCGTGACAGGCTTTCTCGGTTCGGGCAAGACGACCCTGCTCAACCACCTTCTCAGTCAACAGCACGGAAAGCGTCTTGCCATCATCGAAAATGAATTCGGTGAGATTGGTATCGACGATGCACTGCTGATCGATGCCAACGGTTCCGGCGGCATCTTCAAGATGAACAACGGCTGCCTTTGCTGCACGGTCAAGGATGATCTGGTTACCACCCTGACCTCCCTGCATGAGCGTCGTGCCGAGTTCGACCAAGTGATCATAGAAACCACCGGTGTTGCCAATCCGGTCGGCGTGCTCAAGACTTTCCTGCTCAACGAAGACCTGCAAGAGATGTTCTCGGTGGACGCAGTCGTGACACTGGTGGACGCAGCCCACATTCTCGATCATCTCGATCGAGAGGAATGCCGAGAGCAAATCGCCTGCGCAGACCTGGTCATCGTCAACAAGATCGACCTCGTTTCCGAAGGCAAACTTCTCGAAGTCGAAGCCGCCATCAAGAGCATGAATCCTCTGGCGGCGCTTGTAAGGCAGCAGCGCAGCGCCATGCCGAGCAACCAGATCTTCGGTCTGAATGCCTTCATGAGCGCCCCAACCCTTCTCGGTCAGAGAGCCTCCGAAAGCGGCGAAGGCAGCAACTGCGCCCATGAGGACGGACAGTGCGGACACAATCACGATCTCGACCACGCTCACGATCATGACTGCGGACACGCGCACGACCACACGCATGAATGCGATGACAAGGAAGGCCATTGCAGCCACGACCACGGTCATGCGCATGCGCACGAGCATTCACATCATCACGACATCGACCTGCAATCGGTGAGCATCCAAGTCGAGCAGCCAATCGACAAGGCCAAGTTCAACACTTGGTTTGCCGCTCTTCTCTTCAACCAGGGCGACCGGCTCTATCGCGTCAAGGGCATCCTGCACTTCCACGGCGAAGAGCCTCTGGTGGTGCAAGCAGTACACCGGGTGGTGGAGACCACTGGCAGGACTGGCTCCAGCCAAGCGGCGACCGCAGACGAGCAGAAAAACAACACCACCAGTCGCATCGTCTTCATCGGCAAAATCGGACAAGCGGAGAAAGTCGAAATCGAAACCGGCTTCAAGGCTTGTCTTCAGGTCTAAATTTTTCAATCGGCTTAGAGGAGTATCTATGGATAACTTCATCCCCAAAGCTTTCACGCAAGAAAAGGACGCGTGTCCGGTCTGCCTAGCCCGACTCGATCTAGAAGCAACCATGCCTCAAGTCGCCGCCAACCTCGACAAGTTGCTTGTCACGGCAATGCAAAACGGCGTGGGCAGCACTGTTTGTCGCGCCCTTCTCGACCTGCACAGCAGTTTCGGCAAAAGCCACGCCGACTATCGGGTCGCCTTCTCGCTCAATCTCTCCATCTGGTTCTCAGCTGAGCGGTTCGGAAGGGTGAAGAAGGTGCCTGATCTAATCCTCGCCTATGAAGAGTATCGCGGCGAAGCAAGCAAATCTCTCTCTGCTCTCAAGGCAGCGGTGCAAAATCTGCAGCAAGTTTGCCTGACAGACGCAGAAGGAGAGGTATCGAGCCAGGACAGCTCTAGCAAAGACAGCTCTAGCAAAGACAGATCCGGCAACGGCGATCTATCCAACAAGGGCAAGAACAGCTCGCTTGTTATCGAGCTGTCCGAGTTTATCAACGCCTTCAAAGACTTCCAAACAAAGGCTGAGCGCTTCTGGCTGGAAGTTGATAAGTGGACTGACAAGCGCCGAGAGGATGCCTTCAAGGTCGTCTAATCGGTGCGTCTCGTCAGCGCCACTAGCTTGAGCAAGGAGAGCAGTGGACTTGTCCATTGCTCTCCTTCGCTTGCCCAAATCGCAAAAAGTAGACATTTGTCAGACTTGCCATTCTATGTTCCGCCCGCACCCCTTATTTGATGCTTCATTTATTCTTTGCACCTTTTGTTTTCACTTTGACTCTTACGGCTTATAGTACTTCTCGCACAAAGGAGTGAGCGATGGGAAGAGGCTCTCGCTCTACTCGATAGTTCAAAAATCAAATACAAAGCGCACCTCTGGAAACCATATCTCAAGAGCCGAACCCTTAAGTGATTGCTCTATAATTGACTGCCATATGCTCAATTACATGCAAATTCTCAAAGCCCTGTTTTGCTCCCTGGCAAGCATTCTTCTCTTGGCACCGTCGCCGGCCAAAGCACAAACAGAAACCCTCTTCCTTCGCCAGAAAGGCAACATAGTAGGCACTATTAATGTCTACATGAACAAAACCGCTCTGAGAGTAGAGTTCGGGAAGCCATCCTGTTATCTCATCGCCACTGCACCAAAATGGGATATCACACTCTACAATGAGCTCAACAAAAACGGCATGTGCATGTCTCTAGACGAATGGCTAAAGCACACACCTCACTGGCTCTTTAGCCTAGAAGACGAAGAATGGCTGCGAAAAATGCCGGTTCTGCCGAGCAAAACAGAACGGCTCTTGGGCGAAAACTGTCTGGTATACAGACTTGCGCACAAAGAAAAAGACGGCAAGATCAAAGCCAAGTTAGGCGGAATACATGGACGTATTTTTATGGCTGAAAACAACTTGGCGCCGGAAGAGGCGTGCAGCATTCTCAGGCGTATACATTCAATACCTGAGGCAATTGGCAAGGGCATACCCTTGCAAATCTTGCACGAAGCGGAAAGTCAGCCCGACGGCAAAAAGCTGGAAGCAATGACCTTCAAATACCCAAGAACAGCCACCAGCCAAGCGCTTCTCACTGAAAAGCGCAGCTTACTGAAAGTAGCGCCGAATAAGTTGTTTCAGGTCCCCAGCCAATTTAACAAGGTAAAGCACGAAGATCAGGTACTCAGAGACCAAACCCATCAAGACCGGTCGCAACTCTTGCTGGAGCTGATGAACCAAGGCAAAAGAATGCAGTGAGAAAAAACGAGTGAAATCTAGAGAAAGCGAGTGAAATCTAGAGCCAGCGTGAGAGCGTGAGACAAACTTTCGAAAATACAAAAGCACAAGAACAAAAAGGTCAAGCGCCAGTGAACACGCCAGAAGACATAATCAATTTGTTCGAACTAGAGCAAGCAGCTCGAACAAAAATGGGCAACCAGACAGCCTGGGACTATTATGCAAGCGGCGCCATGGACGAGATCACTTTGCGTGAAAACAGGCAGAGTTATGAGCGAATTTTCTTAAGGCCGCGCATGCTTGTCGATGTCAGCCAAAGAGACTTGAGCACAAAAGTCTTGGGGCAAAAAGTCGACATGCCCATACTCATTGCCCCCACAGCTTTTCAAAAACTAGCTCATGCAGATGGAGAACTAGGAACCATCAAGGCAGCCAATCGCTGCGGCACGATCATGTGCTTGAGCACCTTAGCCACTAGCTCTATCGAAGAAGTCGGAGCCCAAGCCGACAACAATCTCTGGTTCCAGCTATATGTTTATAAAGACCGCGAAATTACCAAAGACCTAGTGGCACGGGCGAAAGCCGCCGGCGCCAAAGCGCTGGTTGTCACAGTCGATTCGCCTTTACTTGGAAGACGAGAACGCGATATTCGCAATCGCTTTACACTACCCAAAGGGCTGACTGTAGCCAATTTGAGCAAAGCCGGTCTGGAAAATTTGCCTGACGACGGGTCTGGTAATATGCCAGGCAATACGAAAGAATCCGGACTGGCGGCTTACATAGCTTCGCTTTACGACGAATCTCTTACATGGAAAGATCTGAAATGGATCGCCCAGTTGAGCGATTTACCCTTGCTTGTCAAAGGCATACTGCGCGCCGACGACGCCAAGCGTGCCATTAAATGCGGTGCAGAAGGCATTATTGTCTCAAATCACGGCGGTCGACAATTAGACACGGCAATACCAACAATAAGCGCTCTGGCAATGATAAAAGATGCCGTGCCGAAAGACTTTGAACTATTTGTAGACGGCGGCATCAGAAGGGGTAGCGATATCTTGAAGGCTCTAGCCTTGGGTGCCCGAGCCGTCTTGATCGGACGCCCGGTACTCTGGGGCTTAGCCGTAGCAGGAAGCGAAGGCGTTGATCTAGCTCTCAATCTATTGCGCAAAGAACTAGATCTAAGCATGGCTTTGAGTGGTGTCAGTTCGCTCAAGGAGATCAAGCGAGACCTGCTGGTTGATAGAAAAGACCTGATTTAGAGCTGATTTAGAGCTGAAGAACCCTATCTCAATTGACCACAACACCTCAAGACAAGCAAAGATAACACAAGCAAACTAGCGCCAAAATCGAGCCTCTTTCTTTGTGTTCTCTTATTTCTTATAGTAAATAAATTCAAAGAATAAAGTCGACAGACTGGCTGTCGACTTTATTCTAGAAACAGCACTGTGCTATCGACGCGCCTCAAGCTCAAAGCAAGAAACGCGCCGATAAACACAGTTGCAGGTAAACAATTAAGCTGGCGATCAGGCAGTCAGGAAAAGACTCAGATGGGCTGACCGGGATTGATTAGCTCGTTGAGCACTTGCCGTTCACAGTCGCTGAGAAAGACCAGCATGTTGAGCAAGACCGGAGCGGTCTTGGCGCACGTTATCCAACCCGTGGACAGCTCGCGGCTGTTGCTGGCTGCAGCATCGACGTGAATGGCGATGGCGGCACCGACGAAGTCTCGACCCTTGACCGAAACGCCAAAGGGAGGATACTCACCGCCGGTGATACCAGAGAATGCTCGCAAAGTGACAGGCGGCACGCCGAGGCTTGCTGCCAGATCCTCTGACCTGGTCTCTCCGGTCACTGCAGTCACTGTGGTCACAGCCTCGACGGGTGCCACGAAAGCGCTGAGGCGACCATAGGCATTCAGCCAAACCACCAAAACCGGGTCTCCAGTCTTGGGCGGCTCGCTCACTTTCGCCATAGCCAAAGCCGCTTTCATCGAAGCCTCAGGCTCGAAATAGGCTTTCAAACCCTCCTTGCCTGAACTCCTCTCTGCGCCTTGCCCATAACTACCAGTCTCATCCAAGGCAACATAAGCACTGCTGGTAAAGACCGGTGTGTTGAAGTCACCAGCCATCTGCACCTGCGGCTTGACCTTGGCTTCTTTGGATTCTTTTCGGTTGCGCCAGGCGTTCTTCCAGGCTTCACCGTGGATGAACTGTTTGTAGGCAAGAATCTTTCTGGATTTATTTGCCGCCCGAGCTTTGTCGAAAGCCCCGGCAAAGTAAATCCCCATGCCGATGCGCACCATCAGAGCCGCCAGGCTGACGAGCAAAAAATCGACCAACCAATGCCCTGACAGTTCGGCAAACAAGGTGAAGGTCCAGATAAAGACACTCAAGCCGACAAAGACTGCCAGACGAGAACCAGCTGCTTCACGCCGCATCCTCAGGACTGAGTCCTTCCGGAGAAATGCGACGAACTCGTCATGGTTGCCCAGGCGAGGCACAACTGACGATTGAAACGCCAGTTCTTTCTTGAAACAGTCGTACATCAGATAAACACTGACAAGAGCCATGAGCGTCGAAACGCCCATGGCTAAGTCGAAGGCGAATTCATACAAGACGTTCAGTAACACGTTCAGCACGTTCTATACTCCGCTGGTTTTCTTGGTTGGAATACTCGAATACTGGCATTCTGATTTAAGCAGCGACACCACCGTGGTGCCGCTGCTGGCTGTCATCGCTGTGTTGGCTGACTAGCTACTTAATCGCCTCGATCTTGATCAGCTTGGGACCGAAACGATCCGAACTTTCCGGGTCGTCCTGCGGCACTTGGCCCAAGACCGGATTGCGCTTGCCGTTCGAACCATCCGGGTAGGGATGCAGTTCGTCCATGCGCTTCTCCACCATGGGTGCAGTTACCACCGAGAGATGCGCCCGGGTCAGTTCCCAGGGAGTGCGCACACCGGCTGTCTTGAGGAACATGAGCAAGGACCGCTGCAGGACCATGTTGTAGTTGGCCACTTTCACGTACTTGTCCTGCGGATCAAGACCGCGACGCAGACGGGGGTCTTGCGTCGTGATGCCGGTCGGGCACTGATTGGTGTGGCAGCGCAGAGCCATGATGCAGCCTTCGGCAATGAGGTTGCCTCGGCCGATGTTGACCATGTCGGCCCCCATGGCGATAGCGATAGCCACATCATCGCCGCGAGCGATTTGACCAGAGGCGATGAGCACGGTTTCGTCGCGCACACCATGCTTGCGCAGGATGTTGTCGACGATGGGAATGGCATGCAAAATAGGCAGACCAGCGCGATCGGCTAGGTCGACCGGTGCTGCACCGGTGCCGCCCTCGCCACCATCGATGGTGATCCAGTCCGGAGCCTCGCCGCTCTCCTTCATGTAACGGGCGATCTCTTCGATGGCCTCTTCTCGACCGACGACAATCTTGATGCCGACCGGCTTGCCGGTGGTTTCTTGCATCAGCTTGACGAAGCGGAAGAGCGAAGGCACATCGTTGAATTCGTCCCAGGCATTGGGAGAATAGCAGTCTTCGTTCTGGGGAATACCGCGCCAGAGAGCCAGCTCGGGAGTGATCTTTTCTTTCGGCAACTTACCGCCCTGACCGGGTTTTGCACCCTGAGCCAGTTTCAGCTCGAAGCCGACGATCTGATCGTTCTCCGCCACCTGCCGCACCTTTTCCAAGTCAAGCATGGTGAAGGGCTGTTCCATTGCCTGTCCGGCAAAGCGATAAATGCCGCGCAGGGTCTGCTCGGCAATGGCACGGGTGACCGACTTGCGGAAGCCAAACTTGGCCGGGCCAAGCTGGACGATGATGCGACCACCGCCCACCACTTCGCCGGTCGGCTCGGTCGGAACCGAAACCAGACCAAAGGTCAGCGACGAGAGCAGCTTACGCACTTGCCAGCGCGTTTTCTTGTCGGCCTCCACCCGTTTGACCACGCCATCCAGGTGATAGGGGGTGAGCCCGCCTTCACCGGTGAGCATGTGAATATTGGCCAACTTGGCACCACTCGACAGAGCCTGAACAGCTTCAGCCGAAAGAGCACCCCAGCTCATGCCCGAGATATTGATCGGCCACGGGCAATGGTAAGGCTTGCGGCGCTTGGCGCCGATGACCAGGGGCGGCAGACGGTTGCCCATGCGCTCGGTATCAGGAATCGGGAAGAGCCCCGGCAAGATATGGATCTCGCCTTCCTGATTGTATTTGCGCTGGGTGCCGAAGCCCAAGTTGTTGTTGATGCCCTTGGCGGAGCGATAAATATAGCGCCGAGTCACCCGATTATAGGGCGCCTCCTCGGTATCGCTCATAAACCAATACTGCCGCAATTCGTCGCCAATGAGCTCGAAGCCATAACGGCACCAGCCAATGAGCGGGAAGTTGCGACGGATGGTGTGCTTGCGCTGCAGGAAATAGTCGTGCACGGCCACCTGGGTGAGGAAGGTCATGAGGGCAAAGATGAGCCCCGCCATTTCACTGAGGAAATGCCAGCCCAGCCACCAGGCCAGGAAGGTAAGACCGAGCGAAACAGGCAAGGCCACACTTTGCCTTTGCACGAACTCGTTGATGGAAACCTGGATGGCCACGGCCAGAACGCCGAGCACCAAGCCGTATTCCAGACCGGCGAAGCGCCAGCCCAGGGTTGTGGCAATGATGGTGATGGCAACAATGGCGTGGTGATGACGCTTGAGGTCGCGCACGCTCAAGGCGAGAGCGCCGCCTACGATTGTGAATGCCAGAGCCGAGGCACCACCGTCGCCGATTGTCCAACCGGCTAGACCGCCAAGTAGCGCCAATGCTGTTGCAAAGATGATCCAGAACATTGTTTTGTCCTCTCTAGAGAAAGTACCGGGTTGAAAACAGGGGCGAGGCAATAACCGATATCGGTTATTCAAAAAACTGACTGAGCAGTTTTCTTTCGCCGATAGGTCATGCCGGCCCCTGTTTTCGGTTACGTCAATTGCTTGGCTTGAGCCGATAAGCTTCAACGCCTAGGCACTTCCTCTTGGAAAAACCTATTCGTCTTTAGCCCACCGGCTTTTCGCCGCCGTTAGAACTGGGGACGGTCACAGAAGTCTGGTCCGCTGCCGGACCCTTCTGAGCATCCCCGGAATTGTTGTCGGTTTCAGACTGGCCATTTGCGGTCTGCCCTTCCACCGCAGTCTTGGAAAGAGCGCCGGAAGCACCCTCCTTCACTTCGGGAGGGATGCAACCGTGCGCATCGGCCGGAAGCAGGTAGTTGACCAACGCCTCTTTCTCAGCATCGACGGCCTGCCGCAGCAGAACATTGATGCGCAGCTGTTCCAGACCCTGGGCCAGCTGCATGCGAGTGGTCTCCACCGGATGCGCTTCGAAGAAAGCCTTGATGTCGGCTTCCTGCTCGGCGGTATCGAGAGCGCTGAGGCTGCCGAAGAGGCGGCCGATCATGCTCTCGGGCCACATGCTCTTGAGCTTGGCCCAGTTCTCCTTGATCACCTCCCAGGTACGAGCGCTCGAGGCCTCGCGAGCCAAAAGCGACCGCAGGAAGAAAGCAGCGTCCTGAACGCGGATACCGCCACCGATGACCAGGTTGAGCGAACGCTCCACCAGAGCCTTGTCGCCGAAGCGAGTGAGCAAGAACATGAAGCGCTCCTGCTCCTGCGGAGAAGCAGCGGTCTGACGCAGCTGGTCGAACTCGTCGTAGAGAGCAGCATCGCCGTTGCGCGCCAGTACGCCGAGGAAGGCGTCGAACATGTCGCTATCCACCGAAGCCGGATCTTTCTTCCAGGCTTCGTAGGCTTCGCGAGCCTTGACCTTGATCGGCTCATAGTTGCCGACGATGCCGAGGGTGCGCACCACCTGCGTGCGCAGTTCCATGCGCTTGGTGTCGCCCTTGTCTGCCGCGGCGTCGAAGCCGAGCTTCTTGATGAGCGGCTTGAAGAGCGAGCGCACCTTGCCCGCCACCGCCTCACGCGCCGGACCGGTGAAGAGCCCGTGCAGGTGGGTGAGAGCATCGGCGATGCAAGCCCAGACATTGGGATCTTCGCTGCCGCCCATGTAGTCGACCAGCTTGAGGAACTCGCTCACCTTGACCTGACCGGCGCGGGTGGCGCTCCAGGTGTCGTTGAGCAGGTTGAACTGTTCCACCGGACCCATGGCCTTCTTGAGCACGGGCAGCAGCTTGCCGAGCAGTTCGGACGAGTAGTTGACACGGAAGAAGCCATCGCCGAAAGCGTTGACCACGACCCATTCCATGTTCTCGCCCACATAGACGACTTCCTCCGCCTTATTGAGGACGAAGGACTGCTCCACCAGCGCGCCCTTGCACATGGCGCGAATCTTGACCGGGATGGGCCAGAGTGGCGACTTGCCGTCCCGCGCCAGAACCTTGAATTCCTTCTGGCTCAGACGCACGAAGCCCGGCATCTCGGCAGCTTCCACCTTGAGGATGGGATGACCCGAGGTGAAGACCCACTTGTTCATGATCTCCATCACCGAGATGTTGACGCCGACCTTGCGGCAGCCCTCGTCGAGAGCGCCCCAGAAGTCGTCGCCGACCGTGTTGCCGAGATGGTGACGCTTCAGATAGATGCGCACACCTTCGCGGAAGGCATCGGCACCGATGAACTGTTCGATCATGCGCAGAACGCTGCAACCCTTCTCGTAAGAGATCAAGTCGAAGATCTCGTCGATCTGGAAGGGGTTGTCCACCGCCACCTGGATGGGATGGGTGGAATGAAGCTGGTCGAGGTCGAAGGCGCTGGCCCGGGAGGCAGCGAAGGTCTCCCAGGTCTTCCACTCGGGGAACATGGCGTCGACACCCATGTTTTCGAGCAGGGTGGCGAAGCTCTCGTTCAGCCAGAGGTTGTCCCACCAGTCCATGGTGGCGTCGTCGCCGAAGCGCATGTGCACCAGTTCGTGCACGACCACGTGGGCAACCCGCTCACGCTCCTGCTGGGTGGCAGTGGCCTCGTCCAGCAAAAGGTCGGTCATGCGATAGATGATGCAGCCCAGGTTCTCCATGGCGCCGGCCGCGAAGTCGGGCACAGCGATGAAGTCGATCTTGTCGTCGCCGATGTACTTGGTCTGGCAGTAGTCCTCCAGCCAGCCATAGGCGAAGGCACCGACCCGCTGAGCGAACTGCAGCTGATGCTCGCTGCCCGGGATGGTCCAGAAGCTCAGCTCCACGTCGCGCACCTTGACCGTGCCGCCCAGAGCCAACTCACCAGCCATGAAAGCCAGGTAGTAGGTGGACATCTTGGGCGTGGTGGCGAACTCGACCCGCTTGAGCAGGCGAGGTTCGGCGTGACCGTGGAAGTGACCGCGCTCGACCAGCTCATGCGGCGTCTCCACCGACATGGTCGACTCGCTCACCGGCCGCATGCAGGACAGCGCCTGGTAGCCGTGGGGCACATTCAGGGTCACCTTGAACGTGGCCTTCATGTTGGGCTCGTCGAAGCAGGGGAAGGCGCGACGCGCATCGGTGGCTTCGAACTGGGTGGTGGCGATGACGTGCTCCTTGCCGCTCTCGTCCTTCCAGACGCTGCGATAGAAGCCCTTGAGCTCGTCGTTGAGCGTGCCGGCGAAGTTGAGCTTGAGGCGCCAGGCACCCTTGCCCACCCGTCCGTTGAACTTGAGGGTGGAACGTTGCAGAGCTTCGTCGGAAGTGACCTCGGCAGCGAACTCGGTGCCGTCGGCGTTCTCCACCGTCACCTTGCCGAGCTTGAGGTCCTTGGTATTGATGAGAATTTCCGCGGTCGGCGAAAGCACATCGATGTCGATGGCCACCGAGCCGAAGAAGGTCAGGTGTTCAAAGTCGGGCGTCAGCTCGAGGTCATAGTGACGAGGCAGGACGTGACGGGGCAGACGATACTTGTCCCCCGTAGCCACCGCCAATGCAAGACCATTGAAGCTACCCTTGTGTTTGCAGTTTCGCAACATGCACATAAGACTTCTCCTTAGAGTGATATTCGGTTGGTTGTTTCAAAACAGAAAGCCCGCTTGCGGCGGGCTTTCTGGTGGACGGCGATGTTGGCTTTAACTACTCTTGAAGAGAAGCTCCTAAGCTTTCAGCTTAGCTTCGCGCTCCGACCAATCCGGTCAGAACACTCTCACTGAGATTCTTCTCTTCACGCTCACGCAGTTTGACATTGATGTCGAGCTGCTCGAGCGCTTGAGCCACAGCCATTTCGCCTGATTTGACAGGGTGCGCGGCAAAGAAAGATCTGACATCTTTGGCTAGTTCCGGCTTGTCGAGTGACGACACAGCCGAAACCATTCTGACCACTCCGTTTTCGGGATAGCGGTCCACCATGGTCTGCCAATTTTCTTTCAAAAACCGCCAGGCGTCGCTGCCTGCCTCTTCGTTGCTCATGAGGGCAGCGAAGAGGTAGGGAGCGTCTTGGGTGCGCACATCATCGCTCAAACAAGCATCGATGGTGCGCTGCAACAGGGCTTTGTCACGGAAGCGCGCCAAAGCGAACAAGAAGCGCTGCACTTCTTGCGGCGAAGTAGCAGCTTTTGAGAGGGCGAGGAAATTATCGTAAGCTTTGCCTTCGCCATGATAGGCAGTAATGGAAACCACTGCCGGCACTAGGTCGGCATCTAACGTGGCTCTGTCTTTGCACCAGCTCTCGAATAGTTGCATACCTTTCTGGGACAGATCTTTGTCTTCGCCGATGGTGCCCAAGGTAGAGAGCAAGGTGCTTCTCAGCTGCTTAGTCTGCACAGTCTCAGCCGAGCCCTGGGCAGCATGCAGACCGAGCTTATCAAAAGCCGGTCTAGCTAGTTTTCTGATTAGCCTGGCCATACTAGCCCGAGCTTCAGAGCCCACCGCGGTGAGACTATTGAGGTGTCCCAGAGAAGCAAGAACGATAGCCCAGACGTTGGGGTCGTTTTCGCTTTCGAAGACCTGGATGAGATTGAGGTAGTCGGAGGCAGGCAATATACCGGCTCTTACACAAGCCCAGGCATCGTTGACCAGGTTGAATCTCTCAATGCTGGAGAGTTTATCGCCGGGTCCGCCGTTCTTTGTAAGCAGCGAGGTCAGCTGTCTGTCATAGGTGACCCGATAAAATCCGGAGCCGCCTGCATTAAGCACTACCCAAACCGCTTCGCCGCCAAGTTCCACATCCTTTGATTTCTCTTCCATGAGAATGCGTTTCTCGGCAAGCTTGCCGTCTTTGAGCAAAGCCCGCAGACTAAGCGGAATCGGCCAGGTTGTCTCTTCTTTATTTGCTGAACCAGCTTGAGCAGTCTGGCTTTGCTTAAGGAACTTGAAGGGCGACTGCTTGAGAGCGAGCTTGCTGACGGTCTCACCGGTGCCCGCGGCAGATGCTTCCACCACTGGATGTCCAGGAGTGAAGACCCATCTATCCATGATTAAGCGCACCGGTTCGGCTTCTTTCAGACCTTCATGGCGGGCTTTGTTCTGACAGGCTTCTTCGAGAGCATCCCACAAATCGTGGGTCTCGGTGTTGCCATAACTGTGTTTCTTCAGATAGGCAGCAATGCCCTTTCTGAAGGTTTCAGCACCGATGAACTCGTGAATCTGGTAGAGAACCGAGCAGCCCTTCTCATAAGAAATTACATCGAACATTTCAGCTGCTTCATCGGGATGATTGACCGGACATTCGATCGGGTGGGTGCTGTTGAGAGCGTCCACTCTGGAGGCAGCGGCACGGGAGAGACCGAAATCATTCCAAATCTCCCACTCGGGCTTCCATTTTGATAGGCAGAGATTTTCCATAAAGGTGGCGAAACTCTCGTTCAACCAGAGTCCATTCCACCAACCCATGGTGACAAGGTCGCCGAACCACATGTGGGCTAGTTCGTGCATGACCACTTCAGCGACACGCTTGCGTTCAGCGTGGGTAGCATGAGCTTCGTCCAATAGAAGCGCGGTTTCACGATAGGTGATTAGACCGAGGTTCTCCATCGCCCCCGAAGCAAAGTCGGGTATGGCGATATGGTCAATTTTCTTGCCGCCCGGATAGGGAATCTCGAAATATTTCTCGTAATAGTCGATGGCAAAAGCCGAGACATCGAGCGCAAAGGAAGTCAGCTTTTCTTTGCCGGGCACCGACCAGATGCGCACTTCGATGCCGTTTACATCGATGGGCTTGCTTGAGACGAAGTTGCCGACGCAGAAGCACACCAAATAGGTGGACATCTTCATGGTGCGCTCATAGGTGATGGTCTTCTTGCCACCGGGCGCAGGCTCGGTCTTCACGACGGCTCCGTTAGACAAAGCCGTCAACTTTTCATCGACCGTGAGGCGCACATCGAAAGTGGCTTTGAAAGCCGGTTCGTCAAAGCAAGGAAAGGCGCGCCTAGCATCGGTAGACTCAAACTGAGTAGTGGCGATTGGCTGCTTTTCGCCTTTCTCGTCAACCCAGAAGGAGCGGTAGAAGCCCTTGAGCTTGTCGTTGAGTGTGCCTTTGAAGCTGGACTTGAGGGTCCATTTACCGGCTGCCAGTGTTTCTGCAAACTGCAGGGTGGCTATCTCGGTTTCTTCGCAGACAGTGACTTTTGCTTTGTGCTCTTGGCCGCCTGCTTGAATGGCAACAAAACTTTCTATCTCAAGCTCTTTGGCGTTGATGGCGATGCGATTTGTGGCTTGTTCGAGTTCAATCTCGATTGCTACTTCGCCATCAAAAACAAACTTTGCCAAGTCGGGGGTCAAGTGTATGTCGTAGTGACTTGGTTTGACGAAACCATCCAGTCTGAAGCCGGTTTCTTTGCCGACTGAGCCATTGCCTGTGTGCATCATCGCTTACCTCAATTTCTTCCAAAAGCCGAAAGAGATTTTGGCAGAAAGTGAGCTTTGAATAATGAGATGGTCTAGGATTCGACAACCTAATGTCACAACAATTTATAGCCAAGCGGCGCGCCTGTTTGTCTCTATCTAGATTGAGCGGCTTACCTACAGAGAATAAGCGAAAATATTTCAAAATTTTCGCGCAAAGAACATGAGTACTTGATCTCTAGACCATTTCTTCTCTTTGAGGCAAGAATGTCAAGATATGAATATATTCACAAAAGCGTACTGTTATCTTTTGAGTCACTTTCAAACAGTTTTCGGTGATCTGATTTTTGAGCCGGCAAAGCAAACAGCGCAGGCGGGCCAAGTTGCGCTAACCACGTAATTTGTGCCTCTTGGCATCCAGATCTTGAATATATTTCAGTTATCTATTTGCATCTTGAATTCCTATCTGGTTATTTCTTAGTCTCACGGCGCGTTTAGTCTTCTTTTCTTCGGAAACCAATACAAGCTTTTTCTCATAAGCTCTGTCACCACTTCGAACAATCGCCACCACCTGCAGTGCGGGTCGTGGCGAACACCTGCTTGCCAGGGGTGCGTTCGCAGCGGACCGAAGACTGAACTGAACGTTTTTCTGCTTCATCAACCAACCGTCGAAAGACTGCCGCCGGTACCAAAGCAATTCCGCTTGGACTTGAGGCAGCAGTTAACTTCGCCGGAATAAACAAAAAGGAAAGTACCATGACCAAGCGTACCCTGGACGGCTTCATCCCGTCCGACCTGCTGCACGACATCGCGCGGCTCAACCCGAACGCCTCGCTGTCCTTCATCGCCACCATCCTCGAAACCCAGAAGATCGCTCAGGCTGCTGCCTCCGGCCGCATCCCCTACCGCTTCGCCGCCGGCAAGGCCGAGCGCCAGATCTACGACGCCAAGAACACGACGCGCCTGCCCGGCACGCGTGCTCGCTTCGAAGGCGACAAGGTCACCGGCGACAAGACCACCGACAATGCCTACGACTACCACGGCGGCATGCGCGACTTCCTCAAGCAGGAATTCGGCTGGAACTCCATCGACGGCAACGGCATGAACCTGGTGGGCACCGTCCACTACGGTCGCAACTACAACAACGCCTTCTGGAACGGCTCCAGCATGACCTACGGCGACGGCGACGGTGTCATCTTCGTCACCTTCGTCACCGCCAACGTGGTCGGCCACGAGCTGGCGCACGGCGTCACCGAGCACACCTCGGGTCTGGACTACTACGGCGAGTCCGGCGCGCTGAACGAGAGCTTCTCCGACGTCATGGGCGCCTGCTACGAGCAGTGGCTCAACAAGGAGACGGTCGACAAGGCGCACTGGCTGATCGGCAAGGGCATCTTCGGCCCGACCATCAAGGGCGTCGCCCTGCGTTCGATGATCGCCCCGGGCACCGCCTACAACGATCCGAAGCTGGGCAAGGACCCGCAGCCCGACCACTACAGCAAGCTCTACCGCGGCTCGGGCGACAACGGTGGCGTGCACATCAACAGCGGCATCCCGAACAAGGCCTTCGCCCTGTTCGCCAACGCCGTGGGTGGCCACTCCTGGAAGGAGCCGGCGCACATCTGGTGGGAGTCGAACTGCGGCACCAACCGCGTCACCGGCCGCGCCAGCATCGCCGACTTCGCCCGCAAGACGGTCGAGAACTGCAACACCATGGCGCCCGCTCTCGTGGCCAAGCTGAAGAAGGCCTGGGACGACGTGGGCATCAAGGTCTAAGCCGTCTCTTCGGACCGCAAGACCGGAAGTTCGGAGCCTAAAACCGCACTTCAAACAGCATCTCTTTAGATGCACTCGCTGGGCGGGACGGTCAGAACTAATGATGTGACAGCACATCGGTTCGGCCGCTTCCGCCCGGCGATTTTTGTATGGACCCGACAACCGCCGTGGCGCTGAATCCACCGCGGCGGTTGGCGGCCCCTCAACTTATCGATTACCCAAGGGTATCGGTATAACGAACCAAGGGAACAAACAATGTCTCCATCCAAAATGGCCATGAAGCTGATGCGTTCATGGAAACTTCTGCCGGAGATCTCCGCCACCGAGCGCCAGGCGCTGGAGGCCGGTGATGTCTGGATCGACGGCGATATCTTCGCCGGTAAGCTGCGCTTCAAGCAGGTGCTCGCCAACCCCTATGGCGGGCTGACCAAGGAAGAGCAGGAATTCATCGATGGTCCCTGTCAGGAACTCTGTGCCATGGTCGACCCGTGGCAGGCCTACCTGACCCGTCGCATCCCCGACGACGCCATGGCCTACCTCAGGGCACAGGGCTTCATGGGTCTGATGATTCCCAAGGAGTGGGGCGGCAAGGGCTTCTCGCGCCTGGCCATCTCCACCATCATGGGCAAGCTCATGCCCCACTGCAGCCAGGTGGCCACCGTGGTCATCATCGCCAACAGCCTGAGCGCCGCCGAACTGCTCATCCACTACGGCACCCCCGAGCAGAAGAAGCACTACCTGCCCCGTCTGGCCGACGGCACCTATGTGCCCTGCTTCGGTCTGACCGAGCTCACCGCCGGCAGCGACGCCGAGAGCATCAAGGCCACCGCCCATGCCTTCCGCGACAGCGACGGCAGCATCAAGCTGCGCTGCAACTTCGAAAAGCGCTACATGACCCTCGGCTCGATCGCCAACATCGCCACGGTGGCCTGCAAGGTGATCGACCCCGACAACCTGCTCGGCAAGGGCGAGAACGTCGGCATCACCACCATCCTGGTGCACAAGGGCACGCCGGGCTTCTACAACGGTGACCACCACATGCCCATCGGCGGCGGCTTCGAAAACGGCCCCCTGATCGGCAAAGACGTGGTCGTCGGCCTCGACAACATCATCGGCGGCGCCGAATGCGCTGGTCGCGGCTGGCGCATGCTCATGGAGCAGCTGGCAGGCGGCCGCGGCATCTCGCTGCCGGCTGGTGCCATCGGCGGCATGAAGATGGCCACCACGGCCACCGGTGCCTATTCCATGGTGCGCAGCCAGTTCGGCCTGGCCATCGGCAAGATGCAGGGCGTGGAAGAGCGTGTCGGTCGCATGGCGGCCCTCACCTATCTCTTCGAAGCCTCGCGCGTCTTCCTTTGCACCGCCATCGACAACAACATCAACCCGCCGGTGACGTCGGGCATGCTCAAGGCCTACAGCACCGACTGGTCGGCGCGCGTGGTCGGCGACGGCATGGATGTCTTCAGCGGTGCCGGTGTCATGCAGGGTCCGAACAACATCCTCGGCCTGCTCTACCAGTCCATCCCGGTGGGCATCACGGTGGAAGGCGCCAACATCATGACTCGCACCTTCCTGGTGAACGGTCAGGGTGCGGTGCGCTGCCACCCCTACTCCCAGCGCATGGTCGAAGCCGTCGAGAAGGACGACCCCCGTCTCTTCCGCAACACCCTCTTCGGCTGGGTCGGTCACGTGGTCCTGGGCGCGCTGCGCACTGGTCTGCACAGCGTCACCCGCGGCCATCTGATCAGCGTGCCCAAGGTGGCACCGCAGACCAAGACCTATTACCGCCGTCTGGGCTGGGCAGCCGCTCGTTTCGGTCTGCTCACCGACCTGGGGCTTCTGCTGGTCGGCGGCAACCTCAAGAAGGAAGGTCGCCTGAACGGTCGCTATGCCGACGCCTTCGCCTGGATCACTCTGGGCGTGGCCGCTCTGCGTCGCTTCGAAGCTGAAGGCCGGCGTCCCGAAGACCTGCCCCTGGTGCAGGCCAGCGTGGAATTCGCCCTGAACGAGGTGCAGAAGGCCTTCGAAGGCATCTACGCCAATTCCCGCATGCCGGTGGTGGGCTTCTTCATGCGCACCCTCGGTCTCTTCGGCCTGCGCATCAACCCGCTTTCGCTGGGCACCAGCGACAAGCATTCGCACGGTGCGGCGCGTGCCATCCAGAACTTCGACGAGCAGTTCCTGCGTCTCAGCGAGGGTGTCTACATCCCCGCCGAAGACAAGCCGGCGCTCGGTCGTCTGGTCAAGGCTTTCCGCCTCAAGAGCGAAGCCGCCAGCCTCTTCGACAAGATTTCCGCCGCCCAGAAGCGCAAGCAGCTGCCCCGCGGCGGCGCCGACTTCGCGCTGGTGAGCGAGGCCCAGGCAAGCGGTGTTCTCACCGCCGCCGAAGCCCAGCAGGTCAAGGAAGCGCTCGCCGCCTGCCTGACTGCCTGCGAAGTGGACGTCTTCAAGGACGAGCACTACTACCGCTGACGCGGGTTTTGTGAACCTGAACAACCGCTGACGCGGGTTTCCGAACAACCGCTGACGCGGGTCTGAAAGAGCGCGGCCGAGAGCAATCTCGGTCGCGTTTTCTTTCGCCTCCATTGAGTCAAACAACTAGAAAAGGAGCCTTTTATGGCAAAATCCAATGCCTCTACTCCTGTGATCGTTCTCAACCTCGGTGAAACCGGCGACAAGGGCGACGACCGTCGTCCCCATGGTCACAAGGGCGGCTGCCGTCCCCATGTGGTCATCTGCCCCGGCTATGGCGCCGAGAATTTCCCCTTCCCCAACGAGGAGACCCTCGTGGTGCGTGCCTTGGCCCGCATCAAGAAGAAGCAGGCTGCGGCTCGCGCCGCTCGCGCTTCTCGCACGGAAGATGTCGGCACCGGTATCGACAACGGTATCGACAGCGAGGACCTCAACCACCCTTTCGGCGAAGGAGGTGACCACGGCAGCGACCATGGCAATGACCACGGTTGCGCCACCTCCCCCCACTGCCAGGGCCGGCATCCCGAGATGGAGTTGACCGACGACGAAGTCGGCGATTCCGGGCTGCTGCGCACCTATGTTCCGGGCAGCCCCACCCTGGGCCGCATCCCCGCCAAGCGCCCGGCCGGCATCATCCCGCAGCTCGAGAAGGCTCGTGAAGCCGCTGTCGACGCCACTCTTCTGGTGGCCGCCGGTGGTCTGCGCGAACTGCTCGAAGACGGCAAGTATGACGCCATCGTGGCCGAGCGCTTCGACGAGCAGGCCGACAAGGTGAGCTGGGCCCGTGAGAACATGGACCCCAAGTACCTGCCGGCCATCGACAGCCTGGAAGGGCAGCTGAACAAGCTGCGCCGGGTCTATCTGGCTGCGCTGCCTCGCACCCTCGACGGTCTGCGCGCCCAGAACCCCGGAGCGCCAGAGTACCGTCTGCTCGATGCCGCCATCGAAGTGCTGGACGAAGAGCTGACGCCGATCATCAACGTCCTGCGTATCTGGACGGACGCTTTCGGCCAGCAGCGCAGCGGCAAGTACAAGGAGCTGGACGCCGTCGTCTTCTCGGTCGAGCAGGCGCACCACCTCTTCGAAGGCAATGTGGACGCCAGCTCCATGAGCGCCGAGACCAAGAACCGCCTCAAGACCCGCGTCTACGGCGTGGGCAATGTCTATGTGGCGCGTTTCTCGGGTGAAGGTCCGGCGACGCTGCCCGGCACTCGCGGTCCCATCGGTGCTCATGCCATCGAAGTGCCGCACGACGAGCGCAACATCATCACGCTCATGCTCATCCTCTACATGCACGAGTTCCGTCACGACATCTTCCACGACGTGGAAGGTCTCGGCGACGAGCTCAGCGCTGTGGTGGCCAAGGCTGTGCTCGATGCCCACGAAAAGGGCGAGCTCAAGCTGAGCAAGAACGCAGTCAAGATCGGAAAGCAGCAGGTGCCTCTGGCCAACCTCCTGGTCAAGCTCTTCGTCGACACCATCGGCGAAGTGGACGCGGACATCTCGGGCGGCGTGCTGCTCGGCGGTCCGGCCTACCTGTACAACATGCTCTCCACGTTCTCGGCCTTCAACTCGAAGCGCAAGAACATCTTCAACACGCCCAAGCTGCTGCGCACCGAGTCGTTCTACGAACTGAGCCAGGTGGGCAATGGTCAGGTCTCCCTCACCTTCCTGCCGCATCCGCCGGACTACATCCGCGCCTACATCGTTGCCGCTGCTCTCGACGAGATCGGCTTCAGCAAGGAAGCGCGTCAGTGCCGTGCACTCGCCGATCAGGGCGTTGGTTTCGACAACATTCCGGAGTACATCTCCTGGAAGTCGACCGAAGGCAAGAAGGAGCACCCCGAGATTCAGATCCCGGTGGCCGACATCAAGGCAGTCGCTCCGATCGTGGCGCGCGCCCTGATTCGCACGCCGCTCAAGAGCCTCGGCGGTGCCAGCACCATCGACATCATCAACTGGACTCCCGAGCGCGAAGCCAAGGCACAGCTCCTGGCTCAGATGCTCATGGAAGGCAAGTCGGAGCTGCCCACCGACAAGGGTGACATGCACGTCACCTACGTCATCTCGGCAGCGACGCTGGCTTACTGGGGTCTCTGCAAGTCGGGCTATCAGCCTCGCAAGGCAGCCGCCATTGTCGAGGACAACGCCCTGAAGATGATCGACCAGGTGCGCGACCGCTTCGACAAGGAGATGGCGCGCCTCAAGGCGGAAGCAGCGGAGCAGGCCGAACTGGCTGCCGATGCCGCTGCCGCCGGCGAGGCCAATCCCAATGACGAAGCCAATCCCGCCGCAGGTGCAGCCGCCTCGGTCGAGAGCGGTGAAACCGTCGACGAGGACGCTGGCCCTGAATCCGGCGGCGGTGAAGGCACCGGCAGCTGAATCGCCGACCTTAACCGAAGCCACCGGAAGAGCAGCTGCAGCTAAAGGTCGCAACCTGAGACGCCCTGCTCACTGACAGACAAACACGCTGGGTGGAAGACTTCTTCCGCCCGGCAGTAGCCACCGCGAGTGGTGCAGCGAAATTAATTGCTGCACCACTCGCCATTTCCACATAAGGACAGGTGTTCCATGAAAGAGAATAAGTGGAAGAACTTCAAACCCAGATACGTTTGGGGCGGATTGATCGTCCTTCTCGGTCTGGGCATACTTGTCTCGAACCTGCTCGGCTTCGTCGCCGGCGGCGGTTCCAGCAAGCTTCCCGACCAGACTTTTTCATCCAAACCAGGTACAACGGTATATCTGAAGGCACCGAAATCCGGCGAAACAGTGCGTATCGTGCGCACCGACTCAACGGGTTCGACGCGCACCTACATGCGCATCGAATACAAAGACGGTCGCTCCGCAGTGGTTTCCTTCTCGAACAACAAGGTCTCCACTTACCGAGAGTACTATGCTCCCACGAAGGAGGAGCTGCTCAAAATCCAAGAGCAAGCCAAGAATGCCACCCCCGGTGTCAACTCGGCAGCTCAGTCGAATCCCACAGCTGAAGCCACTGACGCCGATCTGCCCCTTCGCAGACTGGCTCGCATCGTCGAACTGGCCAAGGACGGCAAAACCGTCAACGCTGAATACACCTATTTCGCCAACGGACGACTGAAAGAAGTCACCGTTCTCTCCGCCCTGGGCGATCTGGTGAGCACTACCTATTTCGAAAACGGGACTGGTATCGAGCGCATCGGCGTCTATGCCAAGGACCAGAACGGCGCTCTCGTATCAGAACAGGTCTTTGCCATCGGAGGTCGTCTGGTCGAGAGAGTCAGTGTCTCTGGCTATAACGGGCTTCAGCGTGATTTCTTCGACGCCAACGGCATTCGTTACCGTTCGATCACCTACGGCTCCTGGACGTCGGAAATCACCGACTACACAGCCGATGGCAAGTCGAAAAAGATGGTCACGGCCTACGGCTATTCCGACGTCTCGGTCACCACCTATGACGAAAAGACCGGTAAGGCACTGATGGAGAAAAGCTATCCCAATCAGAGCGATGCCGTCATCGTCCGCTACTTCGACCAGAGCAACAGCCCGAACAACTACGGCGCAAGAGCCCTGGTGCAGCAGCGTTGGGTCAAGCTCGACAAAGCGATTCCCCAAGACCAGGTGGGTGTTGTCTCCGACGGCTACGTGCTGGATTCCATCACCGAGTTCTATGAAGGCACTTACAACACCAAGCGTGAGCTGACCTTCTACCCTGGCGGCAAAGTGGTCAAATCGGCCGAAATCCGCAAACCGGCTTCCAGCTGGGGCACCTTTACTCGGCGCTCCTATCGTCTTGACGGCACGCTGGAAAAGGTGGAGGAAGTCGAATACAACCGCGTCAAGAGCCAGCAGCTGGTAACCGGCGACAAGACCACCAGCGAAAGCCTGGACGGCCTGACCAAAGCTGTTTCCATTCTGCCGATTCTGACCAAGAACGGACCCGATAGTCCGGTTCGAAGCTCTAAAGCCCTCGAACTGAAGTTGGACTAAGTTGAAATTCCCAGAGGGGATCATCTCAAGTTTAAAACTTGCAGGTGATCCCCTCTGCACAATAACAAGAGGAATACATGACCAGCGACCAAGAACTGAAAAACCGCATCGCAAGTGCACTCTACAATGCCGACCCTGAAGGTCTGGCCGTAACTGGTGCACCCAGCGACGAATACTCATCCGAAGCTGAAATCATCATGGATCGGCTTGCTGAAATCAACTCAGCCAGCGACATGGCGGTGCTGATTGCCAACGTCTTCCGTCGGCAATTCGGATGGGGCACAGCAGCAAATGCTTCACAGTCAGAGCCTTCAAATCGCGAATGGGCGGAAGCTCAGCCGCTGTATTCCGAGGCCGAGCTGGACCAAATCTACAATCCTGAAGCAGAGGTGTACAAAATCCTCGGTCAGGAAATATGGAACCTGGTCAACGACTGACTGAGCAGCTAAGCACCTAAGAGTAAGTTCAACAGTAACTTGTCTGAAACATGGGTTTTAGGCAGAGACTCTCAGAGACTGGTTGATTGTGCAATCAACCAGTCTCTGCTTTTTTTGAATAACCGATATCGGTTATTCAGTTACGAGCAAATACCGCAACCAAAAAAACACTATTTTTTTCGCCAATTCTACTATTGCATTACGTAGTCACAAACGCTAGACAACTAGTGAGGGTCCCCCCAAAAAGTAGAGTTTAGTTCTAGGCAGAGATCGCTCCATGTGGAAAAATACCAAAGGAGCGCAAAATGACTGGCAAAAAGAAACCTTCAGAATATTCAAGAGAGTTCCAGGAGAA
>WBZO01002284.1_pt1 | contig 25478 bp, 22 predicted proteins | sample 5204261 | NCBI WGS metagenome assembly WBZO01 (sample SAMN12412400, study PRJNA552823) | activated sludge metagenome | isolation source: activated sludge from anammox sidestream of wastewater treatment plant... | place: USA: North Carolina | collected 2017-09
GAGATGTACGCAGGACGGGCGCTCGAGTTGTATGAATTTCCGCTCGCCCCACGCGGTGCCCGCGAGCACGCGATCCTGCGCACGCTGCGGGCGCCCGCTGCAGCCGACGAGCGGTTGCAGATCGTCGCGGCCGACGCGATGCGGGCGCCGTTTCGACCGGGTGCGTTCGATGTGGTCGTCACGCCCTGGTTCATCGACATCGTGGAGGAGCCGTTTCCGCGCCTCGCGGCGCACATCAACTCGCTCGTCGCGCCGGGCGGGCGATGGCTCAATGTCGGTTCGGTCGCATTCGGTTTCATGAACATGCAGCGGGCGCTGCAGTACGGGCTGGACGAGGTGCTCGCGATCGTGCGGGACGCCGGCTTTTCTCCACCGGAGGTCCGGGAAGCCGTCCTGCCGTACATGCAGTCGCCCGCGAGCCGCCATGCGCGGCTCGAGTCGACGGTCGCATGGTCGACGCGCAAGCTCGCGGATGTGCCGCGTCCCGCATCGCGGGGCCTGCCCGACTGGTTCGTCGACCCCAATCGGCCGGTTCCGCTGCACACCGACCTGCAGGCGCATGCGCGGGCCACCCGGATCCATGCGTTCGTGATGTCGCTGATCGACGGCCGGCGTAATCTCAACGACATCGCCCGGGTGCTCGTCGAGCAGCGGCTGATGAAGCCGGAGGACGCGCTGCCCGCGGTGCGCACGTTCATGCTGAAGATGCAGGAGGACGCCACGCGGCGTACGAATCTCTGAGATGACAGCCGAAATCATTCATCTGAGCCGTGCGGGGGCGGGGGAGATGTCCCGGCCCGCCGCGGATCGGTTGCTGGCCGGGAACCCGGTGCAACACGCGTGGAATGCCTACAGCGACGCCGGCGAACAGTTCCATGCCGGATACTGGTCGAGCACACGAGGGGTGTGGCGCGTGCGCTACACCGAATGCGAACTGTGCGTCCTGACGGCCGGCCGCGTCGAGCTCGTGAGTGACTCGGGAGTGCGCGTGTCCTATGGCGCGGGCGATGCTTTCGTCGTGCCGGCAGGCTACTCGGGCACCTGGTCCGTGATCGAGGATTGCACCAAAATCTACGCGATATTCATTCCGCGCACCTGAACCGTGCGTATAATTGTGCGAATCGGGGGATTGAGCGCCCGACACCGGCAGGCACGCGAGTTGCAAGGCCGTGTGGGGTGTACCTGATCACTGGAGGCTTCATGAATCGGCTTACGAGAACTTCTCTGTTCGTTGCACTGCTCGGTGTTGCGGGCGCGGCACAAGCGCAGTTCAGCTCGACCGTGACCGCGACGAGCGACTACGACTTTCGCGGCGTCTCGCTGAGCGCGAAAAATCCTGCGCTGCAGGCGAGTCTCGACTACGCGTTCGGCGAAACCGGTTTTTCGGTGGGCGCCTGGGCGAGCAACATCGACTACGGCAATGACATCGACGGCACGCTCGAGCTCGACCTGTATGCGGGTTACGAGGCATCGATCAATGACGACCTCAGCTGGAATGCCGGCCTCGTCTGGTACACCTATCCGGGTTCGGACAACACGGCGACGCGGTCGAAGATCTCGTCCTATCCGGAACTCTCGGCCGGTGTCGACTGGAAGGGCCTCGGGCTCAAGCAGTGGCTCGCGATCGACTACGGCGGTTCGAACGACACGGCGCTCTACACCGAGGCCAATTACACGTTCCCGCTGCCGCAGAACTTCTCGTTCACGCTGCACGCCGGCTACAACTGGGGCGACGCGTTCGACGGCTTCGAGTATCTCGACTACGGCGCAACGATCGGCGTCGACGTCGGCAAGTTCAGCCTCGCACTGAAGCTGACGGGCACCGACAACAGCGGCGCCGACAAGGTGACCGACGACGTGTTCAACAACGAGGCGCGCGTGCTGTTCCAGATCAGCACGACATTCCCCTGGTCTGAGTGAGGCGTTGGTGCCGGGTTTTCGGTTATTCGGTTATGTGCGCTTCGGGCAAATAACCGAATAACCGAAAACCCGGCACCACGTCATGCCACGCGGGCGAGGGCCTCGGCGAGGCGCCCGAACATCTCCTCGATGTGGGCGGGTTCGATGATCAGCGGCGGTGACAGCGCGATGGTGTCGCCCGTCGTGCGGATCAGGAGCCCGCGCTCGAAGCAGTCGAGGAAGACGTCGAACGCGCGCGCACCAGGCTTGCCGGGCCGCGGCTCGAGCTCGATGCCCGCAATCAGCCCGTAGTTGCGGGTGTCGATCACGTGCGGCCGGCCGCGCAGGCCGTGCACGGCATCCTCCCAGCGCTTCGCCAGTGTCTTGGCGCGCGTCAGCAGGCCCTCGCGCCGGTAGATGTCGAGCGTCGCGAGCCCCGCGGCGCACGCGAGCGGGTGCGCCGAATAGGTGTAGCCGTGAAACAGCTCGATGGCGCCCGGCGGCCCCTGCATGAAGGCGTCGTGGATCGACTGCTTCACCGCCACCGCGCCCATCGGCACGCAGCCGTTGGTGAGCCCCTTCGCCATCGTGATCATGTCGGGTGTGACGGCGAACTCCTGCGCGGCAAACGGCGCCCCGGTACGACCGAAGCCGGTGATCACTTCGTCGAAAATGAGCAGGATGCCGTGCGCGTCGCAGATTGCGCGCAGGCGCTCGAGATAGCCCTGCGGCGGCAGGAGCACGCCGGTCGAGCCCGCGATCGGCTCGACGATCACCGCGGCAATGGTCGAGGCGTCGTGCAGCGCGACCAGGCGTTCGAGATCGTCCGCCAATTCCGCGCCGTGCGTCGGCTGGCCGCGCGAGTACGCGTTGCGGGCGAGGTCGTGCGTGTGGCGCAGGTGATCGACGCCCGGAATCAGGTTCGCCGACCACATGCGGCGATTCGCCACGATGCCGCCGACCGAGATGCCGCCGAAACCCACCCCGTGATAGCCCCGCTCGCGCCCGATCAGCCGCGTGCGCGCCCCGTCGCCGCGGCAGCGGTGGTAGGCGATCGCGATCTTGAGCGCCGTGTCGACCGATTCGGAACCCGAGTTCGTGAAGAACACGCGATCGAGTCCTGCGGGCATCAGCGCCGCGAGCTCGGTGGCGAGGGCGAAGCCCGGCGGATGACCCATCTGGAACTGCGGTGCGTAGTCCATCGTCGCGAGCTGGCGGGTGACCGCCGCCGTGATTTCTTCGCGCCCGTGGCCGGCGTTCACGCACCAGAGGCCTGCCACCCCGTCGAGGACGCGCCGCCCCTCGGGCGTGAAGTACTCCATGCCCTGGGCCCGCGCGAGCAGCCGCGGCGCCTGCTTGAACTGGCGATTGGCCGTGAAGGGCATCCACAGTGCTTCGAGATCCAGCCGGTTCAGGGTCGTCATGGGCCAAATGATAAGGAAAGTTGACAGCGGTGGCGAGAAAGGCCGAGATTTGGCGCCATTCGTCCATGATCCTAAACAGGCGAGACCCATGAGCATCGATGTCGGCGCGCGCCTGCGCAGCGTGCGCCTGATCTACGGCCTCTCGCAGCGCGAGCTGGCGCGTCGCGCGGGCGTCACCAACGGCCTCATTTCCCTGATCGAGCAGAATCGCGTGAGCCCGTCGGTCGGCTCGCTGAAGAAAGTGCTCGACGGCGTACCCATGTCGCTCGCCGAGTTCTTCACGATCGATGTCGATACGGCGCCGCAGGTTTTCTACGGCGACGACGACCTGGTCGAGATCGGGACAGCAGACGTGTCGCTGCGCCTGGTCGCCGCGCAGCGCTCCGCGCGACAGCTGACGATCCTGCGCGAGCGCTATGCGCCCGGTTCCGCGACCGGCGACGATGCGCTGTCGCACCGGGGCGAAGAGGGCGGCGTCGTCGTCCGTGGCCGCATCGAACTCACGGTCGGAGGCAGCGTCCGCGTGCTCGGTCCCGGCGAGGCGTACTACTTCTCGAGCGCGATTCCGCACCGTTTCAGAAATGTGGGGCGCGAGCCCTGTGAGATCATCAGCGCGAGCGCACCCCCGACCTTCTGACGCGAGAGAGACCGCCATGTCGACGAACCCCAACTGGCACGAACGCGCCGCGAAGATCGCGCCGGAGTCGCGCGCCTTCATCGATGGTGAATACGTCGCGGCGCTCTCGGGCGCGCAGTTCGACAACGTGAATCCCGCGACGGGCAAGGCCTTCGGGCGCATCGCCGCCGGCGATGCCCCCGACATCGAGCGCGCCGTCGCGGCCGCCAAAGCCGCCTTCGAGAAGGGCGTCTGGGCGCGCACGAGGCCCGCGCATCGCAAGAAGGTGCTCGGTGCCTTCGCGCAGGCGCTGCTCGCGCATCGCGAAGAGCTCGCGCTGCTCGAAACGCTCGACATGGGCAAGCCGATCTCGGACAGCCTGAAGATCGACATCCCGGGGGCCGCGCGCGCAATCCAGTGGTATGCGGAAGCCGTCGACAAGATCTACGACGAGATTGCGCCCACCGGTCCCGACGCGCTCGCGCTCGTGACGCGCGAACCCGTCGGCGTCGTCGGGGCGATCGTGCCGTGGAATTTTCCGCTCGTGATGGCGGCCTGGAAAATCGGCCCGGTGCTCGCGGCGGGCAATTCGCTCGTGCTGAAGCCGTCGGAAAAGTCGCCGCTCACCGCGATCCGTGTCGCGCAGCTCGCGCTCGAGGCGGGCCTGCCCCCGGGCGTCTTCAATGTCGTGCCGGGTTTCGGCCACACGGCCGGCAAGGCGCTCGCGCTGTCGATGGACGTCGATGCAATCGCGTTCACCGGCTCCACGGCGACCGGCAAGCTCGTGATGCAGTACGCCGCGCAGTCGAACATGAAGCGCGTCTCGCTCGAGTGCGGCGGCAAGTCGCCGAACATCGTGCTCGCCGATTACCCGGATCTCGAGCGCGCCGCGACCGCGGCGGCCTACGCGATCTTCTTCAACCAGGGCGAGATGTGCTCGGCCGGCTCGCGCCTGCTCGTCGAGCGCGGTGCGCGCGATGCGGTGCTCGGCAAGGTCGCCGAGATCGGGCGCACGATGTCGCCGGGCGACCCGCTCGACCCCGCGACGAAGCTCGGCGCCATCGTCGACGAAACACAGATGAAGCGCGTGCTCGGCTACATCGACACGGGGCGCAGCGAAGGCGCGACCGTCGCATTCGGCGGGCGCCGCGTGCGCGAGGAGAGCGGTGGCTATTTCGTCGAGCCGACGGTATTCGACGGCGTGACGCGCACGATGCGCGTCGCGCGCGAGGAAATCTTCGGGCCCGTGCTCGCGACGATCACGTTCGACACGGTCGAGGAGGCGGTCGCGATCGCGAACGATGTCGACTATGGCCTCGCCGCGGCCGTCTGGACACGCGACGTGACGACTGCGCACCGCACGGCGCGCGCGCTGCGCGCGGGCATGGTGTACGTGAACTGCTATGACGCCGACGACATCACGGTGCCGTTCGGCGGCTTCAAGCAGTCGGGTATCGGGCGCGACAAGTCGCTGCATGCCTTCGACAAGTACACGGAGCTGAAGACGACCTGGCTCGACCTGTCGTGACCACGCTGCTCGATGGCCCGCTCGCGTTCGTCGATGTCGAGACGACGGGTGGGCATGCGCTGTATCACCGGGTCGTGGAGCTCGGGGTCGTGCTCGCGCGCGGCGAGAGCCACGAGGAATCCTGGACGACGCTGGTCAACCCCGGCACACGCCTGCCTGCCTCCATCCAGCACCTGACCGGCATCGACCCCGCGGCGCTCGAGGGCGCGCCGCGCTTTGCGGACGTGGCGGACGAGCTCGCGCGCCGGCTCGAGGGGCGCCTGTTCATCGCGCACAACGCGCGCTTCGACTACGGCTTCGTGCGGCGGGAGTTCGCGCGCCTCGGGCGCGCCTTCGACGCGCGCCTCGCGTGCACGGTGAAGCTGTCGCGGCGCTTCTATCCGGAGCTCGCGCGGCACAATCTCGACGCGTTGATCGCCTATCACGACCTGCCGTGCGCCGCGCGCCATCGCGCGCTGCCGGACGCGATGGCGCTGTGGCAATTCTGGCGCCGTCTGCGTGCGCGCTGGCCGGCCGCGGAGATCGAACGCGCCCTCGAGGACGTGACGCGCCGCACCGTGCTGCCGCCGCAGCTGCCGCCCGCGCTCGCCGACGAACTGCCCGAGTCCGCGGGCGTCTATCGCTTCTACGGCGAGGGCGACGCACTGCTCTACGTGGGCAAGGCCGTGAATCTCCGCGAACGCGTACTCGCCCACTGGCGCGGCGCGCCGCACTCCATGAAGGCGCGCCGCCTCGCAACCCAGACCACCCGCGTCGACTGGACCGAGACGGCCGGCGAGCTCGGGGCATTGCTGCTCGAGGCGCGCTGCGTGCGCGAGGCGGCGCCGGTCTACAACCGCCACCTGAGGGGTGGTGGCGAGGCACTCACCTGGCGTTTCGGCGATACGGACGCCGCGCCCGAGCTCCGCGCGCTCGATGACGGCTGGCCGGCCGGCGATTGCTTCGGTCTCTTTCGCAGCGAGCGCGAGGCCCGCCGCGCGCTCGCCGCGCACGCGCGTGAACATGCCCTGTGCGCGAAACTGCTCGGGCTCGAGCGGGGTGAGGGCTCCTGCTTCGCATACCAGCTGCAGCGTTGCCGCGGTGCTTGTGTCGGACGGGAAACGGCCGCGCGGCACCTCGCGCGCACGAAGCTCGCGCTCGCCGGCGAGCGCCTCAAGCCCTGGCCGTACGACGGTGCCGTCGCGATCCGCGAGCGTGCGCAGGGCGTCGAGCAATGGCATGTGGTCGACGCGTGGCGGTACCTCGGCACGCTCACGCGGCGGGCAGGTTCCGACGCGAGTATCGACGATCTCGCGCCGATCGAACCGGCCGGTTCGCCTCGCGCAACCGGCGGCTTCGACGTCGACGCCTATCGCGTGCTCACGCGCTATCTCGCGTCGCGGCCGGCGGGTGTCACGCCGTGGCCGCCCGTGGCCTGATGCGTTTCCTCGCCAGCAGTCCGCGCGGCTTCGGCGACCTGCTCGCGGCCGAGCTCGTGGCGCTCGGTGCCACCGAGGTGCGGGAGCGCACGCTCGGCGTCGATTTCGCGGGCTCCGTCGACGTGGCCTATCGCGCGTGCCTCGAATCGCGCGTCGCGAGCCGCGTGTTCCTCGAGATCGCGCGGGTGCGAGCGGACAGTGCGGATGCGCTGTACGGCGCACTGCGGGCGCTGCCGTGGAGCGAGCATGTCGATCCCGACCGCACGCTCGCCTGCGATTTCAGCGGCCGCCATCCGGCCATCCATCACACGCGCTACGGTGCACAGCGCGTGAAGGACGCGATCTGCGATGCGCTGCGCGAAGCCCACGGGCACCGACCCGACATCGCGCTCGAGCGCCCCGCGGTGCGCGTGCATGCGCATGCGCACGGCGCGGAGGTGACCGTGTCGATCGACCTCGCGGGCGAGGGCCTGCACCGCCGCGGCTACCGGGAGCGGGCGCTCGAGGCGCCGCTGCGCGAGAACGTCGCCGCCGGCCTGCTGCTGCGCGCCGGCTGGCCGGCACTCGCGGCAGACGGCGCGGAACTTCTCGACCCGATGTGCGGTTCGGGCACGATCGTGATCGAAGGGGCGCTGATCGCGGCCGACAGGGCGCCTGGCCTCGGGCGCGAGTATTTCGGCTTTCTCGGCTGGAAGGGCCACGACGCGGCCGCCTGGTCGCGCGTGCGCGCTGCGGCGGAGGCGCGCGTCAGGCCCCACATCGGCACGTCACCGCGATTGCGCGGGTCCGACATCGATGCGCGCGCAGTGCAGGTCGCGCGGGGCAATGCGGCGCGCGCCGGCATTGCGCCGTGGGTCGATTTTGTGCAGGCGCCTCTCGCCGAGGCGAGGCCCGTCACGCCACGAGGGCTCCTGTGCGTAAACCCGCCGTACGGTGTGCGCCTCGAGGACCGCGAGCGCGCCCGGGACCTCCATCGCGAACTGGGCAGCGTCCTGCGCGCGCATTTTGCAGGCTGGCGTGCCGCGGTGATCACCGGTGCGCCAGACCTCGGCGTCGAGATCGGCCTGCGCGCGCAGCGCACGCATGCGGTATGGAACGGTGCCATCGAGTGCCGCCTCCTGCGCTTCGATCTCGCCGCCGGCCAGGTGCGCGAGTTCGGCCGCCCGCGTCCGCTCATCGACCCGGCGCGACGCGACACGCCCGGCGCGCGCATGTTCGGCAATCGCCTCGCGAAGAATGCGAAACGCCTCGGCGACTGGGCGGCGAAGGCAGGGATCGGCTGCTACCGCGTGTATGACGCGGACATGCCGGAATACGCGTTCGCCATCGATCTCTACACGGCGGCCGATGCGCCCACCCGCTGGGCCTATGTGCAGGAGTATGCCGCCCCGCGCGAGATCGAGGCCGAGGCCGTGCGCCGGCGACGCAGCGAAGCGCTTTCGGTGCTGCCCGACGTGCTCGCGCTGCCGGAGAGCCACATCCACCTGCGCACGCGACGCCGCACCGCACGCGGCGAGCAGTACGAGAAGGAGGCGAGTCGCGGGGAATTCCACATCGTCGCCGAGGGCGGGCTGCGCTTTCGGGTCAATTTCACCGATTACCTCGACACGGGCCTGTTCCTCGACCATCGCCTGACGCGTGCCCGCCTGCGCGACGCGGCCGCGCGCAAGCGCTTCCTCAACCTCTTCGCATACACGGGCAGCGCCACGGTTTATGCCGCGGCCGGTCGCGCCCGCACGACCACGAGCGTCGACCTGTCACGCACCTACCTCGACTGGGCGCAGGAGAATCTCGCCGCGAATGCGCTGACCGGGCGCCAGCACCGCTTCATCCAGGCCGACTGCCGCGAGTGGCTCGCGGAGGCGGCGCGACTCGGCAAGCAGTTCGACCTCGTCTTCCTCGACCCGCCGACCTTCTCGAATTCCAAGCGCATGCAGGGCGTGCACGACGTGCAGCGCGACCATGCCGCATTGATCGATGCCGGCATGCGCGTCCTCGCGCCGGGCGGGCTGCTCGTGTTCTCGACCAATGCGCAGAAGTTCCGGCTCGATCCGCAGGTCGCAGAGCGGTACGACGTGCGGGACATCACGCGTGCGACGCTGCCGGAGGATTTCGCGCGCAATTCGCGCATCCACACCTGCTTCGAGATTCGCGCGCGCTAGCACCGCAGCGCGAGGCCGCGGCTATACTCGCGTGGGGGCCCGGGAGGGCGCACAGGGGGCATCGCATGCGGCAGGCCGTGTTTGCCGTTCTGCTCGCCGGTTTCACCGGCATGGCTTCGGCTTACGAGAACTTCGGTCCCTATGTCGGTCTCGCGGCCGGCCGGTCACAGGCGAGCGTCGATTTCGACACGGGCACCGAGGTGATCCCGTTCGATGCCGACGACACGGCCTGGCGCGTGTTCGCCGGCTACCGTTTCTCGCCCTGGTTCGCCTTCGAGGTCACGTACTCCGACCTCGGTGAGTTCACCGACGACCTCGCGGCCGACCGACTCACGATCGGTTATCGCGGCGTGACGCCGTGGCTTGTCGGCACCTGGCCGATCGGTCCCATCGAGCTGGTCGCCCGCGCAGGCTATTTCATCAATACGACCGAGTTCGAGATCGTGACCGCGACCGAGCGGCTCACGGGCAGCGAGAGCAACGATTCCGTCACGTTCGGCGCGGGGGTCGGCGTGATGCTCGGTGACCACATCAATGTGCGCCTCGAGTACGAACGCATGGATCTCGACGAAGTCGACGATTCGGGCGCGGTGTGGCTCAGCGCCGCGTGGCGCTTCCTGTAACAGCCGTCAGAAAAGGTCCTTCAGACGGTACCAGGCCATCGCGAGCACGAGTGCGGGCCGGCGCAGCAGCGCGCCGCCCGGGAACTGCCGGTGCGGGATGCGGCTGAATACATCGAAGCGCTCCGCGGTGCCCGCGATCGCCTCGGCGAGTACCTTGCCGGCGATGCCGGTGAGCACGATGCCGTGCCCGGAGAATCCCTGCAGGTAATAGACGTTCGGCGCGAGGCGGCCGAAATCCGGCTCGCGGTTCAGTGTGATGTCGACGTAGCCTCCCCAGCTGTGCTCGATGCGCACGTCCCGCAGTTGCGGAAACACGCGCAGCATCCGCTCGCGCGTCGCATGGGCGGTATTGAACGGGTCGAGGCCCGAGTAGCTGACACGCCCGCCGAAGAGCATGCGGTGATCGCGCGAACGGCGGAAATAGTCGAGCACCCAGTTGATGTCGGTGACGGCGGCGTCGTTGGCGATGAGCGCGCCGGCGCGCGCGGCGCCGAGCGGTTCGGTGGCGACGATGTAGGTGCCGACCGGCATGATCCGCCGCGCGATCCGGGGCGCCGTGTCGCCGAGCCATGCGTTGCCGCACAGCGCGAGGTGGCGGCAGCGCACGTTGCCCCGCGCGGTGCGCACGAGCACGGTGTCCGTGCCGTCGAACGACAGCGCGCGGCTGTCCTCGAAAAAGCGCGCGCCGGCCCGGGTCGCCGCGGCCGCGAGCCCGAGCGTGTAGTTGAGCGGATGCAGGTGGCCGCAGCGGGCATCGTGGGTGCCGGCGAGATACCGCTCGCTCGCGATCAGGTGCTGCACTTCATCGCGCGACACGAACTTCAGGCTCGGGTAGTCGTAGCGCTCGTTGATCCGCTCGACCCACGCTCGCAGTTCATCGACCTGGCGCGGCTTGACCGCCACGTGCATCTGCCCGGGAACGTAGTCGCAGTCGATGCCGTGGCGTGCGATCAGGTCCTGCATCAGGTCGAGTCCCTCGACCGTCATGTCCCACAGCCGGCGCGCGTCCTCTCGCCCGACGAGCGCTTCGGTCTTCTCCTCGCCAGCCGCGACCCCGAACAGCGCCTGTGCGCCGCTGCGGCCGGAGGCTCCCCAGCCGATGCGCGCGGCTTCGAGTACCACGACGCGGTAGCCGCGTTCGGCGAGGTGCAGGGCTGTCGAGCAGCCCGCGATGCCGGCGCCGACCACGCACACGTCGCAGTCGACGTCGCCCGCGAGGGGCGGGTGTGCCGCAGCCGCGTGGCGGGTCGCGGTGTAATAGCTGGCGACGTACCCGGTGCTCATAGCGGCCCGAGATACCATGCGCATTCGAGCGGCGTCACGTAACTCGCGAACTCGTCGAGCTCGGCGCGCTTGACCGTGGCATACAGGTGCGCAAAGCGGTCGCCGAGATACTCGCGCGCGAAGCTGCTGCGCGCGAATCGATCGATCGCGGTGGCCCAGTGCGTCGGCAGCGGCTCGCCGGCACCCTGGGTGTACGCATTGCCGGTGAGCGCGGGCGGCGGCTCGGTTTGGCGCGTGAGGCCATCGTGGATGCCGGCGAGTACCCAGGCGAGCACGAGATACGGGTTCGCGTCGGCGCCGGCCTGTCGATACTCGATGCGGCGGTTGGGTGCATCGCTGACCGGAATCCGTACTGCCGCGCCACGATTGTTGATCGACCAGCTGGGTGTCAGCGGCACGTACGCTTCGCTGCGAAAGCGCCGATAGGAATTCGGGCCGGGCGCGCAGATGGCCATGCCGTCGGCCATGGACCCGAGCAGTCCCGCGACCGCATGACGCAGCGGCGCATGATTCTCCGGCGTCTCGCAGGCGAACACGTTGCGGCCCGCGGCGTCGAGCAGGCTCAGGTGGATGTGCAGTCCGCTGCCCGCCATGTCGCGATACGGCTTGGCGAGGAACGTGGCATCGAGGCCGTGGGCGCGCGCCACGCTCTTGACGATGCGCTTGAAGCGCAGCGCCTGGTCGCAGGCGGCGAGCGCGTCGGGCACGTGCTGCAGGTTCACCTCGTACTGCCCCGGCCCGTACTCGGGCAGCGCGCTCGTTGCGGGCACCCCCTGCGTGAGGCAATCGCGCGAAATCTGCGCGATCACCGCCGAGTATTCGTTGAGATCCGTCATCGCATTGATCTGCGTGCGGAACTCGCGCCGCCCCGTCAACGGGCCCCGCGGCGGCTGCGGCAGGCCCTCGGCGGTCCGTTCGCGGTCGACGAAATAGAACTCGTATTCGATCGCGACGACCGGCGTCAGGCCGAGCGCCGTCACGCGTTCGAGCACGGCGGCGAGTACGTGGCGCGGATCACCGAAGAAGGCCCGCCCGTCCGCTTCGTGCATCGTGACCTGCAGCTGCGCGAGTGGGTCTTCCTGCCAGGGAACCCGCACCAGGCTGCCCGGGATGGGGTGGCACGGGCGGTCGGCGTCGCCGTCGTCGAAGCCGAGACCGGTCGCCTGCACGGTGCCGCCGAGGACGTCGAGCGCGAACATCGATCCGGGCAGCAGCATGCCGCTGCGGTAGGTCGCTTCGATGCCGGCGCGATCGAGCCGCTTGCCGCGTTCGACCGTGTTCAGGTCGTTCACGAACACGTCGAAGTGCCGCGTTTCGGGGTGCGCCTCGAGGAAGCGCGCGAGTTCGGCGCGGGCGTCGCTCACCATGAGAGCCTCGTTTAGGATTTCGGACACCCGCCGAGGATGGCCGTGGCACAAGCTTATGCGGGCGCGTGCGCGCGCGGCAAATGGGTTGGCGCCTGATACAGGCCCGGGCCGCCATTGCTGCGATGCGGCATCCGTGGTGGTGCGACCTGTGTTCTAATGGGCGTGCACACGGCTCGGGCGGGCCGCGTGACTAATATCCTAAACATGTCTCCGGGTAGCCCGATGGCCATGAGGCGTCCACTGATCGGCATTCCCGCGGATCGCCGCGTGCTCGGCGAGCATCCGTTCCATGTCGTCGGCGAGAAATACATCCGCGCCGTGATCGACGCGGCCGGCGCGCTGCCGCTGCTGATTCCGGCCCTCGGCGAGGAACTCGCGATGGACGAGCTGCTCGCGCACGTCGACGGCGTGCTGTTCCCGGGCTCGCGTTCGAACGTCGAGCCGCAGCGCTATGCGGGCGAGCCGAGCGATCCGGGCACGGACCACGATCCGGCGCGCGACGCGACCACCTTGCCGCTCATTCCGCGTGCCGTGGCACAGGGTGTGCCGGTGCTCGGGATCTGTCGCGGCTTCCAGGAGATGAATGTCGCGTTCGGCGGCACGCTCTGGCAGAAGGTGCATGCGCAGCCGGGGCTGGCGGACCACCGCGAGAACAAGTCGCAGCCGCTCGAGGTGCAGTACGGGCCCGCGCACGAAGTCGAGCTGACCGAAGGCGGCATGCTGCGCGCAATCGCCGGTACAGGCCGGATCGAGGTGAACTCGGTACACGCGCAGGGCGTGCGCACGCTCGCGCCGGGGCTCGCGGTCGAAGCGCGCGCACCCGACGGCCTCGTCGAGGCGTTTCGCGTCGCCGGGGCGCCGCACTTCGCGCTCGCGGTGCAGTGGCATCCGGAGTGGCAGGTGATGGGCAATCCGTTTTCGCGCGCGCTGTTCGCGGCCTTCGGGGCCGCGAGCGCCGAGCGCGCCCAGTTGAGACAGCGGTGACTTATGGCAGGTGAGATCCAGCAGTTCTTTCGCGACCACGGCATTTCGGAAGTCGAGGCGATCATCCCGGACATGGCGGGCATCGCGCGCGGCAAGGTGATGCCCGCCGAGAAGTTCGCGGAGGAGGGAGGCATGCGGCTGCCGGAAAGCATCTTCCTGCAGACCGTGACCGGCGATTACCCGGAGGAGCCCGAAGCGGCGATGAGCCCCGCCGAGATCGATATCGTGCTGCGCGCGGATCCGAAGACCGTGCGTCGCGTGCCGTGGGCCGCCGAGCCCACCGCGCAGGTGATCCACGACTGTTTCTACGCGGATGGGCGTCGCGTGACGATGGCGCCGCGCCATGTGCTGCGCCAGGTGCTCGAGCTGTACACGCAGCGCGGCTGGGAGCCCGTGGTCGCGCCCGAACTCGAGTTCTACCTCGTCGAGCCGAACGCCGACGCCGACTACCAGCTGAAGCCGCCCGTGGGCCGTTCGGGGCGCTCGGAGCCGGGCCGCCAGTCGTACAGCATCGCGGCGGTCAACGAGTTCGACCCGATGTTCGATGACATGTACCAGTTCTGCGAAGACCAGGACATCGAGATCGACACGCTGATCCATGAGGATGGGCCGGCGCAGATGGAGATCAACCTGCTGCACGGCAATGCGCTCGACCTCGCCGACCAGGCGTTCCTCTTCAAGCGCACCGCGCGCGAGGCGGCGCTGCGCCACAAGATGTACGCGACGTTCATGGCGAAGCCGCACGCCAAGGAACCGGGCAGCGCGATGCACATCCACCAGAGCGTGATCGAGGCGAAGTCGCGCAGGAACATCTTCTCGAATCCCGACGGGTCGCCGAGCGACCTCTTTTTCTCGCACATCGCCGGGCTGCAGAAGTACCTGCCATTCGCGATGGCGCTGCTCGCGCCGAACGTCAATTCCTACCGGCGCATCACGCGATTCCAGACCGCGCCGATCAACGTGCAGTGGGGCTACGACAACCGCACCGCAGGGCTGCGCGTGCCGATGTCGGACGCCGAAGCGCGCCGCGTCGAGAATCGCATTTCCGGCGCCGACGCAAACCCCTACATCGCGATCGCGACGTCGCTCGCCTGCGGCTACCTCGGCATGGTCGAGGGCCTGAAGCCGTCCGAGCCTATCGCCGGCAGCGCGCACGACCTGCCGTTCGCGCTGCCGCGCTCGCTCGACGAGGGCATCCGCAAGCTGCGCGAATGCGAACCACTGGTCCGCGTGCTCGGCGAGCCGTTCATCACGGCCTTCACGATCGTGAAACAGGCCGAGTACGAGGTCTTCCTGCAGGTCATCAGTTCGTGGGAGAGGGAGCACCTGCTCCTGAATGTTTGAGGAAAGCTGTCAGCTGTCAGCTGTGAGCATCGGAGACCAGATGTCCCCACTGACCACCGCCGCCCTGCAGCGGCTCGATTCCGCGCATTACCTGCACCCGTTCACCGACACGCGGCAGCTCGCCGCGAAAGGGACGCGGGTCATCACGAAGGCCGATGGCGTGTGGCTCACCGATTCCGACGGCAACCGCATCCTCGACGGCATGGCGGGACTCTGGTGCGTCGCGCTCGGCTATGGACGGCGCGAACTCGCGGAGGTGGCCTATCGGCAGATGCTCGACCTGCCGTACTACAACAGCTTTTTCCAGTGCACGCATCCGCCGGCGATCGAGCTCGCGCAGCGCCTGACGGAAGTCTCGCCGCCGCAGTTCAACCACGTCTTCTTCACCGGGTCCGGCAGCGAGGCGAACGACACGATGCTGCGGCTCGTGCGGCGCTACTGGCAGCTGCGTGGCGAACCCGAACGCAACGTGATCATCGGGCGCTGGAACGGCTATCACGGCAGTACCGTCGCGGCCGCGTCGATCGGCGGCATGACGGCGATGCACGAGCAGGGCGGGCTGCCGATCCCGGGAATTTCGCACATCGGACAGCCGTACTGGTTCGAGCGGGGCGGCGACCTGACGCCGGCCGAGTTCGGGCTGCGCGCGGCGCGCGAGCTCGCGGACCGGATCGAGGAGATCGGCCCGCGACGCGTGGCGGCCTTTGTCGGCGAGCCCGTGCAGGGTGCCGGCGGCGTCGTCATCCCGCCCGAGACGTACTGGCCCGAGATCCAGCGCATCTGCGACCACTACGGCATCCTGCTCGTCTCGGACGAAGTGATCTGCGGTTTCGGACGCACCGGCCGGTGGTTCGGCTGCGAACACGTCGGCACGCGACCGGACCTCATGCCGATCGCGAAGGCGATGTCTTCGGGTTACCTGCCGATCGGCGGCCTGATGGTGGCCGATCGCGTGGCCGAGGTGCTGATCGACCGCGGTGGCGAGTTTGCGCACGGCTTCACGTACTCCGGCCATCCGGCCGCCTGTGCGGTGTCCGTGGCGTGCATCGACATCCTGCGTCGGGAAAAGGTCGTCGAGCGCGTGCGTGACGAGCTGGCCGGCCATTTCGCCGCCCGATGGCAAACACTCGCCGGACACCCGCTGGTGGGCGAGGCCCGCACGCTCGGGCTCCTCGGGGCACTCGAGCTCGTGCCGGCGAAGCCGGCCAGGCGCTTTTTCGGCAACCGTGGCGAGGTGGGCACCGTCTGTCGCGACCTTTGCGTGGAAAACGGCGTCATCTCCCGGGCAGTGCGCGACACCATGATTGCCGCTCCCCCACTCGTGATCACCCCTGCGGAGATCGACGAGCTCGTGGCGCGGGTGGGCCGCGCGCTCGACCAGACGGCGGCGCGCATCGCGCGCGAGGGCTGGAGTTGAGCGCTGCGCCTGTTCACGGCACGGCGGCTGTTATATAACTACTGTCCAGGGCACACGGGGGACCCCCATATGTCGATTGCACTGCGCATCCTGTTCGCGACCGCTGCGGCGGCGCTGGTCGTGTCTTGCGGCAAGAAGCCGGCGGAACCTGCGGCGCCCGCGGCGGCCGAGGCCGCCAAGCCCGCGCTCGACACCGACGAGGAAAAGATCCTCAACGTCTACAACTGGTCGGACTACATCGACCCGACCGTGATTCCGGATTTCGAGAAGGAAACCGGCATCAAGGTCAATTACGACGTATTCGACTCGAACGAAGTGCTCGAGACGAAACTGCTGTCGGGCAATACCGGTTACGACGTGGTCGTGCCGTCGGCCTCGTTCATGGCGCGCCAGATCAAGGCGGGCGTGTTCATGGTGCTCGACAAGTCGAAGATCCCGAATCTCGCGAACGCCGACCCGACGATCACGCAGCGCGTGGCGCTGCACGACCCGGGCAACGAGCATTCCGTCAATTACATGTGGGGAACCTCCGGCGTCGGCTACAACGTCGCCAAGGTGAAGGCGGCCATGCCCGACGCGCCGGTCGACAGCTGGCGCATGTTCTACGATCCGGCCGTCGTCTCGAAGTTCAAGGACTGCGGCGTCACGCTGCTCGATGCGCCGTCCGAAGTGGTCGGCACGGTGCTGATCTATCTCGGCCGCGACGCCAACAGCGAGAAGCCCGAGGACCTGAAGGCCGCCGAAGACGTGCTGATGAAGATCCGCCCGTACGTGCGCTACGTGAATTCGTCGAAGTACATCGACGACCTCGCCAACGGCGAGATCTGCCTCGCACTCGGCTGGAGCGGCGACGTGCTGCAGGCGCGCGATCGAGCCAACGAGGCGGGCAAGGGCATCGAGATCAAGTACGCGATCCCGCGCGAGGGCGCGATCGCGTTCTTCGACAACTTCGCGATCCCGAAGGACGCGAAGCACGTCAAGAATGCGTACCTGTTCATCAACTACATGATGCGGCCCGACGTCGCGGCGAAGAACACCAACTACGTGAACTACGCGAGCAACAATGCGGCGGCGCTGCCGATGATCGACGATTCCGTGAAGAACGATCCGTCGATCTACCCGACGCCCGAGGTCATGGCGAAGATCGTGCCCGACCTCGCGGAAAGCCCCGAGTTCACGCGCCAGCTGACGCGCAGCTGGACCCGTTTCAAGACGGGCAAGTAACCGGCGCGCGGGCGGGCGCCGGGCAGGCGTCCGCCCGCCGTTTGCATCGCACACCCCGTTCTTCACCGGAAGAGTGCCTGTGGCCGAGCGACGCAACGACACGAAGAAGGAGCCCTGGCGCGATCCGTCAGCCAGTGCCTACGTCGAACTGCAGAACGTAACGAAGCGCTTCGGCGACTTCGTCGCGGTCAACAATGTCTCGCTGAAGATCTACCAGCACGAGATCTTCTGCCTGCTCGGCGGCTCGGGCTGCGGCAAGACCACGCTGCTGCGCATGCTCGCCGGCTTCGAGACGCCGACGTCGGGGCGGATCCTGATCGACGGGCGCGACATGGCCGAGATCCCGCCGTACGAGCGCCCGACGAACATGATGTTCCAGTCCTACGCGCTCTTTCCGCACATGAGCGTCGCGAAGAACGTGTCGTTCGGCCTCGAACAGGAAAAGCTGCCGAAGGGCGAGATCGCGGAGCGGGTCGGGGAGATCCTCGACATCGTCAAGATGCGCGAGTTCGCGCAGCGCAAGCCGCACCAGCTGTCGGGCGGCCAGCGCCAGCGCGTGGCGCTCGCTCGCGCGCTCGCCAAGCGGCCGAAGCTGCTGCTCCTCGACGAGCCGCTCGGTGCGCTCGACAAGAAGCTGCGCGAGCAGACCCAGTTCGAGCTGATCAACATCCAGGAACGCCTCGGCGTCACTTTCGTCGTCGTGACGCACGACCAGGAAGAGGCGATGACCCTCGCTTCGCGCATCGGCGTGATGAACCGTGGCGAGATCGTGCAGGTCGGCACGCCGAGCGAGATCTACGAGTTCCCGACGACGCGTTTCGTGGCCGACTTCATCGGCTCGGTGAACATGTTCGAGGGCCAGTTGATCGAGGACCTGCCTGATCGGGTGCGCATCAGCTCGCCCGAGCTCGGCGGCGTGGTCTATGTCGACCACGGCATCAGTGCGGCGCCGGGCGCGAACGTGTGGGCCGCGATCCGGCCCGAGAAGATCACGTTGTCGCGCGCGGCGCCGGCCGACACGGCCGAGAATTGCGCGACCGGGGTGGTCAAGGAGATCGCCTACATGGGCGACCTGTCGATCTACCTCGTGAAGATCGGCTCCGGGAAGATCGTGCGCGTCACGATGCCGAACATCGAGCGCCTCGCCGACCACGAACGCATCCTGTGGGACGAGAACGTGTACCTGTCCTGGCACAGCTCGAGCCCCGTGGTGCTGGCCCAGTAGCGGGCGCACGATGGCACGCATCCCGCCGCCGCAGCCCCCGCATCACCTCGTCGAAGGCCGCCTCGGGGCCTGGTGGGAATTGTTCTACCGCTACGGGCCGCCGCGCTGGTCCTTCTACGTTCGCCACGCCTGGGCCGGCGAACGCCTCGTGATCGCGGTGCCGTACCTGTGGCTGCTGCTGTTCTTCCTGATTCCGTTCATCATCGTCTTCAAGATGTCGTTCTCCGAGGTGCGGCTCGCGATGCCGCCCTACGCGCCGCTGTGGGAGTGGGTCTCGGAGAAGGCGGTCGATGTCAGGCTCAATTTCGGCAACTACCTCTACCTGCTGACCGACGACCTGTACTTCAGCGCCTACCTGTACTCGCTCAAGGTCGCGGCGATCTCGACGGTGTTCTGCCTGCTGATCGCGTATCCGATGGCCTACGCGATGGCGAGGTCGAGCCCGGCCACGCGCAATCTGTACCTGATGCTGATCATCCTGCCGTTCTGGACCTCGTTCCTGCTGCGCGTCTACGCCTGGATCGGCCTGCTGCAGAACAACGGCGTGATCAACTCGGTGCTGCTGGCGCTCGGCATCATCGACGAACCGATCACGATGATGCAGACGGATTTTGCGGTGTTCATCGGCATCGTCTATTCCTACCTGCCGTTCATGATCCTGCCGCTGTATTCCAATCTCGAGAAGCACGATTTCACGTTGCTCGAGGCGGCGGCCGACCTCGGGGCAGGCCCGGTCAAGTCGTTCCTGCGCATCACGCTGCCGCTGTCGAGGCCCGGCATCATTGCAGGCTCGCTGCTCGTGTTCATCCCGGCAGTCGGCGAGTATGTGATCCCGTCGCTGCTCGGCAGCACCGACCAGCTGATGATCGGCCGGGTGCTGGCGGACGAGTTCTTCGCGAACCGCGACTGGCCGGTGGCGAGCGCGGTCGCGATCGCGATGCTGCTGCTGCTGATGGTGCCGATCATGATCTTCCAGCACTTCCAGTCGCGCGAACTGGCGGGCGCGAAGTGATCCGCAGCCGCCACTGGTTCTCGAAGACCGGCCTCTGGCTCGGGCTGTTCTTCCTGTACGCGCCGATCATTTCGATGGTCGTGTTCTCCTTCAACAATTCGCGCCTCGTGACCGTGTGGGACGCCGCGAACTCGCCGACGCTCAAGTGGTACGGCGAACTGTTTCGCAACGAGCAGATACTCGGCGCGGCACTGTTGTCGATCCGCATCGCGGCGATGACGGCGACGGGTGCCGTCATCCTCGGCACGCTCGCCGGGCTCGTGCTCGTGCGTTTCGGTCCGTTCCGCGGCCGGGCCCTGCTCTCCGGCATGACCACGGCACCGCTCGTGATGCCGGAAGTGATCACCGGCCTGTCGCTGCTGCTCCTCTTCGTCGCGCTCGAGCAGCTGATCGGCTGGCCCGCGACGCGCGACGTGACGACGATCACGATCGCGCACATCACGTTCTCGATGGCCTACGTGACGATCGTCGTGCAGTCGCGCCTCGCGGGTTTCGACAATTCGCTCGAGGAAGCGGCGCTCGATCTCGGTGCGCGTCCCGCCAAGGTGTTCTTCCGCATCACGCTGCCGCTGATCGTGCCGGCGATCCTGTCCGGGTGGCTGCTCGCCTTCACGCTGTCGTGGGACGACGTCGTCGTCTCGCAGTTCGTCGCCGGTCCGGGGTCGACGACCCTGCCGATGGTGATCTTCTCGAAGGTCCGCCTCGGCGTGAGTCCGGACGTCAATGCGCTCGCGACGATCATGGTGCTGATCGTCGCCACCGGCGTCGTCGCGTCCTCGATCTGGATGCGCCGGCAGGAGCGGCGCCGCGAGCGCGAAATCCAGATGGCGGTCGCGGCGAACAAGTAGACGACGCTCTCCATGGGCGTGAATCTCGGCATCGACTTCGGCGGCTCCTCGATCAAGGCGGGTCTCGTGGACGTGGCGCACGGCCATATCGTCGGCGGGACCGTGGCGGTTCCCACGCCGCATCCGTCCACGCCGCACGCCGTGGTCGAGGCGATTCGCGCCCTCGATGCACAGCTGCCTCACGCCGACGCGATCGGGTTCGGATTTCCGTCCGTCGTGAAGGCGGGGCGCGCGTGCACGGCGGCGAACATCGATGCCGCGTGGATCGGCACCGACGTCGGCAGCCTGCTGCGCGAGGCCTTCGGTCGACCGGCCGCGTTTCTCAACGATGCCGATGCCGCGGGCCTCGCGGAGATGCGCTTCGGTGCGGGCCGGGGCGTGTCGGGGACCGTGCTCGTATTCACGTTCGGCACCGGCATCGGTTCGGCCCCGTTCATCGACGGCAGGCTGCTGCCGAACACCGAGTTCGGCCACCTCGAGATGCGTGGCGGGTCGGCCGAGCTGTGGGCGTCGGCGCGCGTGCGCACCGAGCTCGCACTCGGCTGGGCCGAATGGGGCGCGCGCGTGTCGGAGTATTTCGCACAGATGGAACGCCTGTTCTGGCCCGACCTGATGATCCTCTGCGGCGGGGTGAGCACACACTTCGACCAATTTGCGCGCTATCTCGAGACGCGCGCGCCGGTGAGGCCGGCCGCACTCGGCGCCGAGGCGGGCATCATCGGCGCTGCGCTCGCCGCGACATGACCGGCGTCGGCGCGGGGGCGGTTCCCGGCAAATTGCCGGACGTCGGCACGACGATCTTCACGGTGATGTCGCGTCGCGCGGCCGAACTGGGCGCACTCAACATCGGCCAGGGCTTCCCCGACTACGCGATCGACCCGCGGCTCGCACGCGCGCTCGCCGACGCGGTGGCCGGGGGCCACAACCAGTACGCGCCGATGGAAGGATCGATTGCGCTGCGCGAGGCCATCGCCGGCAAGCTGCGGGCGAGCCACGCCATCGCCGTCGATCCGGCCCACGAAATCACCGTGACCTGCGGGGCGACCGAGGCCATCTACTCGGCGATCCAGGCCGTCGTCGGGCCTGGCGACGAGGCGATCGTGTTCGACCCGGCTTATGACTCGTACGATCCGGCGATACGGCTCGCCGGTGGCCGCGCGGTTCACGTGCCGCTCTCGCCGCCGCGATTCCGCTACGACTGGGACCGCGTGCGCGCGGCGCTGACTCCGCGCACCCGGCTCGTGATCGTGAACACGCCGCTCAACCCCGCCTGCACCGTGCTGCGCGCCGGCGACGTCGCGGCGCTCGCGCAGCTCGTGCGCGACCGGCCGATCACGGTGCTCGCCGACGAAGTGTACGAACACGTGATTTTCGACGGCCGGCGCCACGAGTCGGTCCTCGCGCACGAGGAACTGCGCGCACGCAGCTTCGTCGTGTTCTCGTTCGGCAAGACGCTGCACGCGACCGGCTGGCGCATCGGCTACTGCGTTGCGCCGGATGCGCTGACGCGCGAATTGCGCAAGGTGCACCAGTACAATACGTTCAGCATCGCGGCGCCGCTGCAGGCGGCGATCGCGCATTACCTGCCGCGGCACCCCGAATGCTGGCAGGGGCTCGCCGCGTTCTTCGAGGCGCGTCGCGACCGGCTGCTCGCGGCGCTCGCGGGCAGCGGCTTCGGTGCGCCGGGCGCGGAAGGCACCTATTTCCAGCTGCTCGACTATTCGGCGATCGCGCCGGCGGAGGACGATCTCGGGTTCTCCCGCCGCCTGCTGGAGGAGGGCGGAATTGCGACCATTCCGCTGTCACCGTTCTACCGGGAGCCGCCGGCATTGCGGTACGTGCGTCTCTGCATCGCGAAGGAGGAGGCGACGCTCGACGAAGCGGCCCGCAGGCTTCGCGCGTTTGCGGACCGGGCTGCGCGGTAGACTGCGCCCATGCGCACGACGCTCGTCCAGTCAACGCTCGCCTGGGGCGATCCGGACGCGAACCGGGCCCGGTTCGCGCAGTTGCTCGCGCCGCTCGCGGGCGCGACCGACCTGATCGTGCTGCCCGAGACATTCACCACCGGCTTCGACATGCAGGGCGCGGCACGTGCCGAGCCGATGGGCGGGCCGACCTGCGAGTGGCTGCTCGCCACGGCGCGGCGCCTCGATGCGGCGCTCCTCGGCAGCGCGTTCATCCGGGATGCCACGGGTGCGCACAATCGCGCGCTGTGGGCCACGCCCGACGGCCTGCTCGCACACTACGACAAGCGGCACCTGTTCCGAATGGGTGGCGAGCACGCGCATTTCGCCGCAGGCGAGACGCCATGCATGGTCACGTGGCGCGGTGCGCGCATTGCGCCGCTCGTCTGTTACGACCTGCGCTTCCCGGTGTGGAGCCGCCGTCGCGCCGGTTACGACTACGACCTGCTCGTCTACGTCGCGAACTGGCCGGCGCCGCGCCAGCACGCGTGGCAGCAGCTGCTGCGCGCACGCGCCATCGAGAACCAGGCCTACGTCGTCGGCGTCAACCGCGTGGGCGAGGACGGCAACGGGGTCGCACACCGGGGCGGCAGCGCGGCCATCGAGCCGCAGCTCGGCCAGCCGCTCGTCGAACTCGGGGACACGGCGGCCATTGCGACCGTGGCACTCGACCTCGATGCGCTGCGTGAGCTGCGCGCGCGCTTTCCGGTCGCACTCGACGCCGACCGCTTTGCCCTCGACCCGGCCGGGAGCCCGCCATGAAGAAGCCGACGCGCGTCAACCATCCTCCCGCCGTGCCGGTTCCGGCCGACAACCGCCCGGTCGTCGCACCGATCTACCAGACCGTCAAGTTCGAGTTCGAGTCGGTGGAAGAGACGGTGCGGACCCTGCGGGGCGAGCGCGCCGGCTATTACTACATGCGCACGTCGAATCCGACGACGCGCCAGCTCGAACTGACGCTCGCTTCGCTGCAGGACCGCGACGACTGCCTCGCGACCGCCTCGGGCGTCAACGTGATTGCGCAGACGCTGCTCGGACTCACGAAGCAGGGCGACCACGTGCTGTGCTTCGTCGAGACCTACGGTCCGACGCGGCAGATCATCCGCCGCCTGCTCGGCCGCTTCGGCGTGACGCATGCGATGCTGTCCGTCGAGGACCTCGCCGGCATCGAGCAGGCGCTCGCGACCACGCCGACGCGGCTCGTGATCTTCGAATCGCCGACGAACCCGGTCACGAAGATCGCCGACATCGCGACGATCACGCGCCTCGCGCGCCGCCATGGTGCGCACACCGTGATGGACAACACCTTCGCCGGACTGCATCAGCACGGCGAATACGACGTCGATTACTTCCTGCACAGCCTGACGAAGTACGCGTCGGGCTCGGGCGACGTGATGGGTGGCGCGGTGATTGCGCGCGCCGAACTCCTGCGACCGCTGCGTGCGGAATTCCCGGTGCTGGGCGGAGTGCTCGATCCGCACGCCGCCTTCCTGATCCAGCGGGGCCTGCGTACCTACTTCGTGCGCTATCGCGAGCAGAGTGCCCGCGCGCTCGCGATCGCGCAGCGCCTCGCAGCGCATCCGGCGGTGGCCCGCGTGCACTACCCCGGCCTTCCCGGCCACCCGCAGCACGCGCTCGCGCGCGCGCAGATGCGCGAGTTCGGCACGATCGTCACCTTCGACCTGCGGGGTGGCGCCGAAGCGGGCCGCCGCTTCACGGAGGCACTGACACTCTTCGCGAAGACCGCGAGTCTCGGTTCGACGGAGTCGCTCGTGATGGCGCCGCAGATGCTGAAGTCGCGGGACCTGAGCGCCGAGCAGCTCGCGATTTCCGCCGTGACCGACGGCACGGTGCGGCTCTCGCTCGGCCTCGAGGACGAAGACGACCTGCGCGCCGACATCGACCGGGGGCTCGCAGCCGTCGAAACGTGAGGCAGGCGGCGGATTTCGGCGCCCGCGCTTTACAGTTTGCGTCCGGCGTTGCCTGATGGTCCCGTCAGTTTCAGGGATCAGGCCTTATGTTCAATCGGTCGGCGCAGCGCGTGGCGAATTCCGGAGTGTCGGCGCCGTCACCATCGGCTGTTCGCGAATCGGTGCTCGCGAGCTTCGCATCGCAGGGGCTCGCCGTACCCGCGAGGCCCGCGGCACTCGACGTGCTGCTCTGCGGTGATGCAACGGATGCGGACGATGCCGCCGCGCGGACGATCGCGGACCTCGTGTTCACCGTCGGAGGCCACGATCGCGAAGCGGCGCTGCTGCGGGCCGGTGCGTTCGTCACGCGCGAGAAGGCGCTCAGACTCTCGCAGCTGCTTCCCGTATCGCGCGGCACGGTCGGCACTGCAGCACTGCTGCATCGCGCGGGAGAGGCCTGCGCGCTGCGCGCGCTGGTACTCGCCGAATCGGGAGTCGCGCTGCGGCTCGATGCCCCCGCACGCGCAGAGCTCTGTGCGCGTCACCAGGGCGAGTACACGGAGCAACTGATCCGTGAATGGGCGCTCCCGGCGCAGGTGGCCGAGGTGCTGCGCAGCTGGCGGCAATTCCGCCCGACCGTCTCGCTCGCCGCAGCGGTCGTCTACTACGCACACCTCCTCGCGAGCGAGCAGCTGCACCCCGAGTTCTTCGTTCCCGGGCTCCTTCGCAGCGTCGCAGTCGAGCTCGGCATCGATCCCGCGCAGGTCGCGTCGATCTGACGGCGGCGACCCGCCGCGACACTCAAAGGCTCCCCGCCACCCGCACCCGGTGCATGTGGTAGGGCAGCACTTCCATCAGTTCCCCGTCGGCGTGCCGCTGCTGCACCGCGCGCCAGAAAGCCGCCGTCAGGATCTCGCCGTGCACGCGCACGAAGGCGGCGCGCTGCGCATCGTCGAACGCGAGGAAGTTGATGAAGGTCTCCGGGAACACGTCGTGGTCGGCGACATAGAACCAGCTCTCGGCGCGCATCTCGTCTTCTTCGTTGGACGCCTGCGGCAGCTCGCGGAACCGGCAGTCGGTCACCTGGCACAGCTCGTCGTAGTCGTAGAAGATCACGCGGCCGTGGCGGGTGACGCCGAAGTTCTTCAGCAGCAGGTCGCCCGCGAAGATGTTGGTGTACGCGAGGTCGCGGATCGCCTGGCCGTAGTCGAGCACCGCGAGTTCGGCCT
>WBZO01002239.1_pt2 | contig 25462 bp, 24 predicted proteins | sample 5204261 | NCBI WGS metagenome assembly WBZO01 (sample SAMN12412400, study PRJNA552823) | activated sludge metagenome | isolation source: activated sludge from anammox sidestream of wastewater treatment plant... | place: USA: North Carolina | collected 2017-09
GCTGGCCGCCGCCTATGGCCCGCCGGTTCCGACACGCCCGTTTGCCAGGCATTCCCGCATGGACGAGTGGCGGGAGTATGCCGCGCAGCTCCTCGGATCGGAGGCCTGCGGCACGTTCGAGCCGGGCCTGTCGGCGTCGGTTCTGTCGCCGGCCGGCGTGCTCGAAGGCGTGGTGCTCACCACCGTGGTGTCGCCGACCACGGCCCACATCGCACAGGTGGCCGTCGATCCCTCGCGGCGCGGGGGAGGGGCCGCCACCCGCCTGGTGCGCGCGGTCCTCGAACAGGCGCGCGCGGCCGGCTACGATCGCGTGTCGCTGCTCGTGAGCGAACGGAACACCGCGGCACGCCGCCTGTACGCGCGGCTCGGCTTCAACGAAACCGCCAGCTTCATCGCCGCCGGCAGGCCGGGTGCGTCCACGCGCCAGGCGGCCGACGTCGCCCACCGCGCCACGGTCTAGTCCCCTTTATTCTGCGCGTGAAGGTTTCATGTGGGCCCCAGCGGGGGGCCGGCGGCGGGGCCGCTGCGCGAGCGGCTGGAGGGCTGGGTCAGCCGCGCCGGTCGACGAGGCCGGCGTTCGACACCGGCGGCGCCAGCACACGGCGATAGGCGGCGAGCGTGGTCTCGCCCCGCTCGAGGCTTGCCATGGCGGCACGTCGGGCCACCTCGGCATCGGCGAGGGCCTTCATGGCCGCGCGGTCGCACGAGAGGATGTCGTTCACCAGGTCGGTCGAGGCCTGGCGCAGCGCGAGGACGGTGCCGTAGGCCGGGATGCTGGCGGCCTGGTCGCGGACGTTCGTGAGCAGGTCGCGCGATTCACCCAGCCCCTGCTCGATGGCGAGCAGGCTCCGCGTGAGCCGGTCACGCTCGTCGCTGATGATCTTGAACGTATCGAAGTCGCGCGCCGCGCTCACCTCGCGCTGGCGCGCGGCGACGGCCTGCAGCTGCCGGAGCAGCGCCAGTTCGGTCTCGAGCCCCTTCCGGAACTCCTCGAGCGTCAGCTCCAGTTCCTCGCGTGTCACCGTGCGGCCCCGACGGGCGTGCCGGCGTTGGCCGAGATCTGCGCCCAGCCGTCCCTGAGGATCTCCAGAATCCGCCGTACCTCGTCGATCGGGGCGGCGTCGTTGTGCAGGGCGGCCTCGAGCAGCCGCACGTTCGCATACTCGTACAGGCGGTCGAGCTCGGCGGCCACCTCACCGCCCTGGTCCATGTTCAGCGTGCTCTGCAGTTCCGCGATGATCGCGAGCGCCCGGTTCAGGGCCTCGCGTCGTGCGTGGATGTCGCGGCGCTCGATCGCGTCCCGGGCGTTCCCGAGGAAGCGGATGGCGCCGTCGTACAGCATGGTGACCAGTTCGAGCGGTGTGCGCGACTGCACCTCCACCTGGCGGTAGGAGGCAAGGCCGCGGGTTGCTGCGAAGCTCATGATTCAGCCCGTCTACTTGGATGAAGTCGAGGAGTTGGACGTGTTGAACGACGCCAGCGCGCCGCTCTGGTTCTTGAGGAGCGACATCGCCTGGTCGGCGGCGGTGTACTCGCGCACGAGGGCCGCCCGCTGCAGGTCGAGGCGGCGCTGCATGTCGGCCATCTGTGTGTCGAGAGTCGAGATCTGCTTGTTGATCCGTTCCTCGGCCTGGTCGATCATGCCCGAGGACTGCGTGTAGCGCTCGAGGAGCGCCGTCACCGCCCCGAAGGCGCCGTCGTTGTTCCCGGTGCCGTTCAGGAGGCTGTCGAGCGACGCCGTGCCGTTGGCCAGGGCCTCGTCGAACTTGGCGGCGTTGAACTGCATCGTGCCCGTGCGCGTGAACTCCACGCCCATCTGGGACACGTAGGAGATGGCGGCCGACCCGTACTGCGTGTTCAGCGCCGAGCGCAGCTCGTTGCGCAGCGCCCGCATGAGCGGGTCGCGCGCGATGCTCGAGGCGTTCCCACCGGCTGCCGCCAGCCCCTGGTCGGCCGCGAACTTCTGCAGGGCGTTGTAGGCGGAGATGAAGGTCTCCACCTTGGTCTTCAGCGCGTTGTTGTCGGCGCTCACCTCGAGGCTGACCGTCGTGCCCGGCGACTTCTGGAGCAGGTTCAGCGTGGTGCCTGGCACCGCCGAGCTGACCGTGTTGCTGGCACTCGACACCGCGATGTTGTTCACCAGCAGCGAGGCATCGGTGGCCTGCACGGCGTTGTCGGCGGCCGAGTCGCCCGAGACCCCGTCCGCGTCCGTATCGGTGAAGCCGATGCCGCTGCCGCCGGTCAGCCCGTTCTGGATCGTGAACGCGTTGGCCGCGCCGGTGGCCGTGCCGGTCAGTACGAGGCGGTAGGCGCCGGTGCCGGTCTGGACGACCGACGCCTGGGCCTGCACGCCGCTGGTGTCGTTGATCGCCTTCGCCAGCCCCTGGAGCGTCACGGGACCGGTCAGCGTCACGGTCGTCCCGTTGATCGTGATCGCGCCGCCATCGGCCACGGTCGTCGTGTTCGCATCGGCCGACGTGGTGGCCGACGCGGTCACCTGCGCCCGGGCCAGCTCCTCGACGACGATGTCGTAGTGGCCGGGGACGGCGCTGGTTCCAGCCGACGCGCTGAAGATGGAACTGTTCGAGACGGTGGTCGCGTAGGTCGCGAGGGTGGATGTCGACGAGAGCGCCTCGGCCGCCTCCTGCACCGCGCCGACCTTCGCCGCCAGCTGCGAGAACGTCGTCAGCTGCGACTTGAGCGCGGTCTGCTTGGTCTGGAGCGTGGTGAGGGGCTGCGCCGCCTGCGTCATCAAGGCGTTGATGACGACGTTGAAGTCGATTTCGTTGAAGCCGCTGAATGTGATGCCGGACGACACGTGGAGCTCCCTCTCGAAGACGCGTTGTTGAAGCAGTATGCGAGAAGCCTGCCAGAGCCGGGCGGGGGAGCGGGCGGGGGACGGGGCGGGCCGTCACCCTCGTATGCCGAGGGGTGGGCCCGCCGTCGTCAGGTCAGGTATCAGCCGAGGAGCTTCAGGACCGCCGAGCTCTGCTGGTTCGCCTGCGCCAGGGCCGAGATGCCCGACTGCGTCAGGATGCTGTAGCGGGTCAGGTTCGCCGATTCCTCCGCCACGTTGGCGTCGCGGATGCGGGATTCAGCGGCCTTGTTGGCCACGACCTGCGACTGCGCGAGGCCGATGGCGAACGTGAGGCGGTTCTGCAGGGTGCCGATGGTCGCCGAGGTGGAACCCAGCGTGCCGACCGCGGTGGCGATGGTGCTGAGCACGCCGGCCGCGTTGGCTGCCGACGTGATGTCGAACGAACCGCCCGTCAGGCCGAGGGTCGCGGTGTCGGCCGCGCCGATCGTCCCGTTCACCCACCCATCGGTGCCGTCGTTGCTGATGAACACCGAGAAGCCCGCGCTCGCGTCGAGACCCGCGACGCTCGCTTCACGGTCGATTTCACCGAGCACGTCCTGGAACTCGTTGTCCAGCGCCGTGCGGTCGACGCTCGAGGAGGCGTTCGCCGACTGCGTGGCCAGCGTCGAGAGCCGGTCGAGCAGGGTGCTGATGTTCGCGATTGCGCCGTCCTTGATCTGCAGCGTGGACAGGCCGTCGTTGGCGTTGCGGACGCCCTGGCTGAGGACCGCCTGGGTGTTGCGGTAGCTGTTGGCAAGCGCGAGGCCGGCAGCGTCATCACCAGACTGGTTGATGCGGAAGCCGCTCGACAGGCGAGCGATGGCCTTCTGCATGCCCATGTTGGTGCCAATCAGGTTCGACTGGGCGTTCGCTGCGGAGATGTTGGAGACGACTGAGAAAGAAGCCATTGCGATGTTCCTCCCTGAAAGGGCCCGGGGCATCCTTGCCTCGGGTTGCGGCCTCGGCCGCTGCTGTTGTCGCGGAGGTAATCGGGAAGGGGGCGGGAACCTTTAATCGCCCGTCGTGCGGGGCCCGACGGGCGCCCCGGCCGGGTGGCAGCGTTCTCGCCTATGTGCAGCGGCAGGAACCCGATCATGGACTCGCGACGACCCGCACACGCCCCCCACGGCCCCGGTTTCGGCCCGGAAAACCGGGCTCAATCCCGGCCAGATTCCTCAACCCTGTCCTCTGTATCGGCGTCGCCGGTGACGGTCGGCCGTGCAGATGGTGTCGTCCAGCCGTCATCAGGGGAGCTGGCGTATGAGGTCGACGCCGCCGGCCACCGCGTGGTTGCCAGGTACGGCGACGGCCGGGTGGCCTTCGCCTTCGGCAGCTTCGGGCACGGGGCGGGGCAGTTCGACACGCCGCTGGACGTGGTGACCGTCTGGCCGGAGTTCTCGGGCGAACCGGGCGCGGGCGGCGGGCTCGCCAGCATTGCGGCGCCCTGGCTGGCGGTGGCGGACTATGGCAACCACCGGGTCCAGTTCTTCGAGTGCGATGGGGCCTGGATCGGCGAGTCGGACCTCGAGCCGGGCCAGCCACCCTGCCAGCTCGCCTGGCGGTCCCCGACCCTGGACGTGACCACCATCGAAGGACGGGCACTCCGCATTCACGTGGCCGCTTCGCTCCTCGCGCGCTCGGGACGCGAGCACTCGCACGCGCGGCCGGTCCACAGGGACCCGCGGCAGGCGTGGAGGGTGTGCTGATGCAGCCGCTCTTCCGCGTGGCGGCCGGTCCGCGCATCGGCTTTGGCCATCTCATGCGGTGCCGCTCCCTGGCGCGGGCGCTCGGCGTGGCCCCCCGGGTGTCCATCCGCGGCAGCGTCGCCACGGTGGCGGCCGCCGCCGCACAGGGCTTCACGCCGGTACCCGGTGGCCTGTCCGTGCTGGCGCAGGGCGGCGCTCCCGGCGTGCTGATCGTCGACGACCCGATGGCGACCGCGGCGGCCCGGTGGGTCCGCCGTGCACGCGAGCAGCGCATCCCGGTCGCGACCCTGCACGACCTCGGTCTCGGGTACGTGGACTCCGACCTGGCCATCGATGGCAGTATCGACCAGGGAGACCACCGCGGCGAGGTGGCGTTGGGCGGTCCGCTGTACGCGGTGCTCGACCCATCTGTGTCGCAGGCCCGCGCGCTGCCCCCGGTCGAACGGGACGGCGTCCTGATCGCACTCGGCGGCGGCGAGCACGTGCACCACTGGGGGACGACGCTCGCCCGCGCCATCCTGGCCCGTCGCCCCCAGACTCCGGTCCGCATCGTGCGTGGCTTCGCAAAGCCGGCGGCGACCGTTGACCTGCCCGGTGTGCGCTGGGTGTCGGCGCCTGGCGGCCTTGCCGACGAACTCCGACGTCCGGCGGTAGCGGTGGTCGCCGGGGGTGTCACCTTGTATGAGGCGGCGGCGCTCGGCACGCCGACCGTGGCCATTGCCGTCGCACCTGCGCAGCAGTTGACGATTCGGGGCTTTGCCCGCCGCGGCGCCGTGGTGGACGCCGGCATCGTGACCGACCCTGCCGCGTTCGCGCACGCCGCAGACGCGGTTGCTGACCTCATGACCCATCCGGGCCGGGCGGCACGCCTCGGCGGAACGGCTGCCCACCTGGTTGACGGGCGGGGCGTGTTCCGTGTGGCCGACGCCATCACCCAGCTGGCCCGCCGTGCAGAGGATCACTTCCATGCAGCCTGATTCCCGGGGCATCCTGCTCGACCTCGACGACACCCTCTATCCCCTGATCCGTTTCAGGCTGAGCGGCTTTGCGGCCGTCGCGCGGCACGTGGCCGAGAGTCACGGGGTGGACGAAGGGCAGGCGTTCCGCCTGCTGTCCGCGGCAGCGCGCAGCGCCCGGAGCGGACATGAACTGGAGCACCTCATTGCCCAGTTCGGTCTCAAGACCACGGTGGCGTCGCTCGTGCGCATCATGCGCGGGCACTCACCCGTGATGCGCCTGCCGGCGACCACCGAGGAGACGCTGCGGCAGCTCCGCGCGTCGTGGCGGCTGGCGGTGGTCACCAATGGCATCCCGTCCATCCAGAGGGCCAAGGTGGCCGCGCTCGGCATCGAGGCGCTGGTGGACACCGTGGTCTATGCGAACGAGCACGGCTCGGGTGAGGGCAAGCCCGAACGCGAGCCCTTCCTCGAGGCGCTCCGCCGCCTCGACGTGGCCCCGGCCCGCGCGCTGGCTGTTGGCGACGACGACTTCGCCGACGTGTTCGGCGCGGCGCGGTGCGGGCTCCGCACGATCCAGACCAGGGAATGGCGCCGGGGACCGGTGGGGCCGGTGTCCATCTGCGCCGACGCGGTCGTGTCCCGATTCACCGATGTGCCGGCCATGGCCGAGTGCATCCTTCCCACGCGGGTGACGCAGTATGCGGCGTGACGTCAGTATCCGGATTGCCGGTCGGGAGGTGGGCGCGGGCCGTCCGCTCTTCGCCATCGCGGAGATCGGCCTGAACCACAGCGGGTCGCTCGAACGGGCGCTCGCCATGGTCGATGCCGCGGCGGCGGCGGGTGCCGCGGCCGTGAAGCTGCAGACGCTCGAGGCGACCGCGCTCGTCGCCCCGTCGTGCCCGGCCCCCGCGCACGTCGAGGCAACGTCGCTGACCGAGTTCTTCCAGGCCTTCGAGCTGGACGAGGCCGCCCACCGCGCGGTTGCGGCGAGGGCACGCCAGCACGGCATGGCCTTCATCTCCACGCCCTTCTCGCTCCACAGCGTGGACCTGCTGGAGCGCGTCGGGGTCGACGCCTTCAAGGTGGCCAGCGGCGACCTGACATGGGACGCCCTCATCGAGCGGGTCGCCCGTTCGGGCAAGCCGCTCATCATCTCGACCGGCATGGCGACCCTGGCCGAGGTGGCGCACGCCCTGGCGACGGCACGGCTCGCCGGCGCGACCCAGATCGTCCTGCTGCACTGCGTGTCGGCCTACCCGAACCCGCGCGGCGCGGAGAACCTGAAGGCAATCGACACGCTGGCCCGCGCGTTCGACGCACCGGTCGGCCTCTCGGATCACGGGGCCGACACCTTCGGCGTACCGATCGCCGTCGCCTACGGTGCCTCCGTCTACGAGCGGCACTTCATGCTCGAGGGCGACGCGGAGGCGATTGATGGCCCCGTGTCGAGCACCCCCGTGCAGTTCGCCGAACTCGTGGAGGTGGCCGCGCGCGCCGCGGTGGTGATTGGCACTGGTGAGAAGCGTTGCGAGCCGGCCGAGCGTCCGAACCTGGTGCCGAGCCGGCGCTCCCTGTATGCGGTGCGGGCGCTCGCCGCCGGCACGGTCATCCAGGAGTCCGACGTCACCGCGCTCAGGCCCGGCTCGGGCATTCCGGCGAACGGCCTCCACGACGTCCTGGGTCGCCGCGTCACGCGTGACGTACCGGCGGGCGCCGCCCTGCAGTACGAGGATGTCGAGGCCGCACGTGAAAGGCGGACGGCATGAAGCCGCTCAATGTGCTCGTCACCGCCGCGTCGCGGCGGGTTCCGCTCGTCAACGCGTTCCGCAGCGCCCTGGCCCGCCAGGGTGGGGGGCGCGTGGTCGTGACCGACGTGAACGCACTGTCACCGGCCGTCTACTCGGGTGACCGCGCGTACAGGGTGCCGCTCACCTCGGACCCCGGGTACCTGGACGAACTGCTGGCCATCTGTCGCGCCGAGCGGATTGGCATGCTCATCCCCACAATCGACGATGAGCTGCCGATCTTCAGTGCGGCGGTCGCCCGTTTCGCGGAGCAGGGCGTGCGCGTCATCGTGTCGCCCACCGTGACGACCACCCTGTGCAACGACAAGTACGCGACCTGCCGCATGCTGCGCGAGCGTGGTATCCCGGCGGCCGAGTCGTTCCTCAGGTCGGACCTGCCCGCCGACCCGCCGTTCCCGATGTTCATCAAGCCGAACTTCGGGCGGGGCAGCGTGGGCGCGGTCATCGTCCGCAACAGGCGGGAACTCGAGTTCTTCGTCGACTACGTCGACGGCCCCGTGATCCAGGAATACCTGGACGGCCCAGAGTTCACCATCGACGTGCTCTGCGACTTCTCGGGCCGTCCGCTCTCGATCGTGCCGCGCGAGCGGGTGGTGGTGCGGGCCGGGGTGATCGACCGCGGCCGAACGGTCAACGATCCCGCGCTCATCGAGCTGGCGCGCGCGTGCGCGTCGGTCCTGGCGTTCGCCGGTCCCATCAACATCCAGTGCCGGGTGCACGACGGGCGCCCGACCGTGTTCGAAATCAACCCGAGGTTCTCAGGCGGCATCCCCCTCACGATCGAGGCCGGAGCCGATTTCCCCGCCATGCTGCTGCAGCTTCATGCCGGACGGCGCGTCACGCCGTCCATCGGCCAGTTCCGTGATCAGCTCTGGATGACCAACTACGAGGCGTCGGTGTTCCTCGACGCTTCGCGCGTGCAGCTCGAGCCGCTCGGCGCGGCGGCGCCGGCCGAACGGGGGGTGGCGTGATGCGCGGCACCGCGATCCTCCTCCAGGCCCGCATGGGCTCGACCCGGCTCCCGGGGAAGTCCATGCGCGTGCTCGGCGGCCACACCCTGGTGGCACATGCCATCGTGCGGCTGCAGGCCAGCGGCTATCCGGTGGTGCTCGCCACCACCACGAAGCCGGAAGACGACTGCCTCGTTGCCGCGGCCGAGTCGCTCGGGGCCTACACGTTCCGCGGCGCCGAGCTCGACGTGCTCGACCGCTACGCGCAGGCGACCCGGCACTTCGAGCTGCACCGCGTCGTTCGCGCCACGGCGGACAACCCGGCGGTCGACATCGATGCGGTGGCGCGCACGCTCATGCTGCTGGACCGCACCGGTGCGGACCACGTGGTCGAGCACGGGCTGCCGTACGGCGCGGCGGTGGAGGCGATCCGTGGCAGCGCGCTGCTGCGTGCGGCCGCGCTCGCGACCGACCCGTCCGACCGCGAGCATGTGACCCCGCTGCTGCGGGGCTCGTCCGAGTTCTTCGCCCTCGCCGCGCTGGCTCCCGGGCACCTCCGTCGCCCGGGCCTCCGGCTGACCGTCGACACGGAGGAAGACCTGTCCTTCGTGCAGAAGCTCCTCGAGGCCATCGGGCCGTCGAACTTCCCGGCCCCGCTCTCGGCGTTCATCGACGTGGCCGACCGGCTCACGTGGATCTCGAATGGCAGCGGGACGACGAGGAGGGGGATGAGATGACACCCGCCCCGCGCCGGCGGGACATGGCTTCGGTGATCGGGGTACCGCTCACCATTGCCGTGGTCCTCGGCGCGCAGTTGCTCGAGGGCGGTGCGCTACGCACGCTGCTGCAGCCGACGGCCGCACTGGTCGTGTTCGGCGGCACCCTCGCGGCGCTTCTCGTGTCGTACCCCGCCGGGGTGGTGCGTGGCACCCTCCGGGCGGCTCTTCGTACGTTCGAGGCGCCCGCGGAGCCCGATGCGCAACTGGTGAGGCGGCTCACCGAATATGCCAGCCGTGCCCGCCGCAAGGGCATCGGCTCGCTCGAGTCGGAGATCGACGACGTGAAGGATCCGTTCCTGTCGCGGGCCATCGAGCTGGTGACCGATGGCTTCCGCGGCCCCGAGGTACGGCGGCTGCTCGAAACCGACAGCCGCACGCGCGAGATGCTCGACGAGGAGCCGGCCGACGTGCTCGAGGCCGCCGCCGGCTACGCGCCCACGCTGGGCATCCTCGGTGCGGTGCTCGGCCTGATTCACGTCATGGAGAACCTGGCGGCGCCGGGCAAGCTCGGCGCCGGCATCGCGGTCGCCTTCGTCGCGACGGTGTACGGCGTCGGGTCGGCCAACCTGCTGCTGCTGCCGATGGCCACCAAGGTCCGGTCGCGCGCGCGGGCCGAGGCACTCACGCGGGAAGTCATCATCGAGGCGATCTCGGCCATCCAGCTCAACACCCATCCCCGGCTCGTCGAGCAGCACCTGGAAGCCTTCCTCCGGGCGCGCAAGGACAGTCCGGGTACGAGGCTCGCCGCATGATGCACCCGCACCAGCGTCGGCCCCGCCACGGCGTCTCCCGCGATCGGTGGCTGCTGTCCTACGCGGACTTCATCACGCTGCTCTTCGCGTTCTTCACCACGATGTACGCGATCTCGACAGTGGACCAGGCCAAGCTGTCGAAGGTGGCCATGGGGCTCCAGGAGGCGCTCGACGCCCCTGAGGCACTGCCGAACCAGCCAGGGAAGGTGCCGGCCACCGGCGGAGTGTCGCTCCTGAGCCAGGAACAGCTCGAGGCCCGCCGGGTGCTCGAGCAGGACATGGCCGAAGACCTCAGGAGCGGGCGCGTCGAACTGCTGGAGGACGAGCGGGGCCTGGTACTCTCCATTCCCGAGGCCAGTGCGTTCGCCACCGGCAGCGCCGACCTGTCACCCACGGCGAAGCAGGCGGCCGCGCGTCTGGCCACCTCCATTGCGAGGGTGGGCAATCCCGTGCTGATTGAAGGGCACACGGACGATGTGCCGATTCATACGGCGCGGTTCGGCTCGAACTGGGAGCTCTCCACGGCCCGCGCCACGGCCGTCGTGCAGTGGCTGGTCGAGCAGGGAGGCATCGATCCCGGGCGCCTGTCGGCCGCCGGCTACGGCGAATACCGTCCCAGGGTGCCCAACGAATCGGCACAGGCGCGGGCGCGGAACCGTCGCGTCGACGTCGTGATTCTGAAAGGACCGCAGTCGTGACCGCGTTCACACAACCCGAGCTGGAACAGCTCCTCGACCGGCCCGTGCGCCAGGTGTTGTCGCCGGCCGACCGGCAGGCGTTTGCCGGGCGCCGCGTGCTGATCACCGGAGCCGGTGGGTCCATCGGGTCCGAACTGGCCCGGCAGGTGGCCGCCTGCGGCCCGGAGCGGCTCACGCTGGTCGACCACTCGGAACATGCGCTCTTCCAGGTGGAGCGCGAACTCGGAGGGCTCCTGCCCGCCTCCCGCCTCGACCCGGTGCTGGCCGATGTCACGCGGCCTGCCTTCGTCCGGCAGACCTTCCGTCTCACGCGGCCGCACGTGGTCTATCACGCCGCGGCCTACAAGCACGTCACGATGTCGGAGCGCGCCGTCGGCGCGGCCGCGAACGCCAACGTGCTCGGCACGGCCAACGTCGTGGTCGCCGCGCGGAACGCCGGCGCCCGGTTCATCCTGATCTCGTCCGACAAGGCCGCAGCCCCGGCCAGCGTCATGGGCGCCACCAAGCGGCTCGCGGAACTGGTCGTGATGCGCGAGGCGTCCGCCACCTTCCGTCCCGCCGTGGTCCGCTTCGGCAACGTGCTCGGCAGCAGCGGCAGCCTCCTGACCATCCTGCGCGAGTGCATCCGCGACGGCCGGCCCGTGCCGGTGACCGACCCCGACGCCACGCGCTACTTCATGACGGCGGGCGAGGCCGTATCCCTGGTCATGAAGGTGGACCTCGACGGGCATGGGGGCGAGACCTACTGGCTCGACATGGGCGAACCCATCCGGATCGGCGACCTGGTCGACCGCATGATGGCGCTCGAGCAGGCGAACGGTTACCCGGCCGTCCCGACCGAGATCATCGGGCTCCGGCCCGGCGAGAAGCGGCAGGAGCGCCTGGTGGAGCAGGGCATTGCCATGACCGCCACGACGCACCCGCGCATCTGGGTGGCCCGCCAGGCTTCGGTGAACGGCGCGCAGGTGGAGAAGGCGATCCGTTCGCTGCGCCGTGCGGTGGCCAGGGCCGACAACGCGGCCTCGCTGGCCGTGCTGGCGACGGCGGTGCCGGAGTTCTCCCCAACCGTGGACGCGGTCGCGCTCGTGCGGGCCCAGTCGCTCGCCAGTGGCGCCATGCCGGTCCTGAGCGCGCTGGCGCGCGCGGTGTAGGGCGATGCAGGACGTCTTCATCCGGCTGCTGCGGGCCTACAGGCGACACGGGTTCCTGGTCAGGACGGGGCTGAACCCGTTCTACTTTGGCGACGCCGATGCGCCCTTTGCGCGCCTGTTCACGACGGCCGACCAGCCGGTCGGTGTGGGGGCCGGCCTTGCGCCGCAGGAGATCGCGTTCCTGCAATTGCTGCTCGCGACCACCACACCCTCGAACGTCCTCATCGTGGGGAACGCGTTCGGCTGGAGCTCCGTCGCGGTCGGGATGGCCGCGCCGGGTGCCACGGTCGTGGCCATGGAAGCAGGGCTCGAAGGGGACGGGACCGACGCCGGCACGGCCCTGACGCACGCGATTGCGGGCGAGGAGCAGCTGAACGTACGCGTGGTGAAGGCGCTGTCGCCGCGCGATACGCCGACCGTGGTGGCGACGGAGTTCGCCGGGGCCCCATTGGACTTCGTGCTCATCGACGGACTCCACGTCAACGAGCAGCTGCTCCGCGACGTCGAGGGGATCCTCCCGTACGCCGCGCCCCACTGCATCTTCTTCCTGCACGATGTCCTGAGCTGGCACATGCTGTCGGCATTCGAGCAGGCGCCGTTCGGTGAGGGACGGGAGCGCTGCATCCTGACGCGGTGCCCCTCCGGCCCCGGCCTGATCTATCCGTCGTCGCTCGATCCCGCGACTCGCGAGATTGTCGAGGCCTACTGCGACGCGACGGTGGATCTGCCGACGCTGCTCGCCGACCTCGGTGCCAGCAGCGACCGGCCCGGGCCCCGGCTCGAGCGGCGCCTCGCGCGGGGCTGGAAGCATCGGCGCGTCGGGATGGCCGAGACCTATGCCGTCGAAGGGCAGACCGCGCTCGAACGGCAGGCTCTCCAGAGCGTGGCAGAGGAGCGGCCCGACGACGCGGTGGCCCAGTACCAGGTGGGGGTACACCACGCGGATCGTGGCCGGTGGCCCGAGGCCGAGCGCTACCTTCGCCAGGCCCTGGCGCTGGCTCCCGAGTGGCCCCAGCCGGTCCAGCAACTGGGACGGGTCCTGCGTGAGCTCGACAGGCTCGACGAGGCGAACGTGCTTCTGGAGCGCGCGGCGACCATGGCGCCTGCCTGGGCCGCTCCGGTCTTCGAACTGGGGCTCCTGGCGGAGAAGGCCGGGCGGCTGACGGAGGCGTACCAGCTGGTATCGCGCGCGTCCGAGCTGGAGCCGGGCTGGACGGTACCGTACGAGGCGGCGGGGCGTGTCGCGTATCAGCTCGGCGCGGAACACGCCGACGCCCGGCGCTGGCCCGACGCCGAGACCTACCTGCGGGAAGCCGTGTCGCGGCGCCCGGACTGGGCCACGCCGCTCCAGCAGCTCGGGCGCGTGCTCAGGGAGCGGGGTGAGTTCGCCGAGGCGCGGCAGTGCCTGGAACGGGCGATCGCGCTCGAGCCCGCGTGGGCGGCGCCCTACTTCGAACTCGGCCAGGTCTCGCTCGCGATTCACGCGCCAGACGCCGCCTACCGATGGTTCACGCAGGCGGCGGACCTGGCACCCGAGTGGACGCTGGCACTCCTGGAGTGCGGCCGCGCGGCGTTCGCCGTCGGCGACGACACCCGTGCGATGCGGGTGTTGCGGTCGGTACTCGATGCCGGCAGCATCACCCACGGCGTGCCGCACCTGCTGGCACTCGCCACCGAACGGGTCTCGGGCCACACCGCCGCCACACCCCTATTCATGCTCGCGCTTGCCGTGGCCCCCGGTTCTCCCGAGGTCCAGTTCGATGCGGCACGCATGCTCGCGGCACGCGGCGACGAGGACCTGGCCCTGGCCCACTTCAACCTGGCAGGGCAGCTCCGCCCGGAGTGGGATGCCCCCTGGAGCGAGGCGTTCGCCCTGGCCTGCCGGCTCGGTCGCGCCGCGGACGCCGACCGCGCGGCCAACCAGCTCGCCGAACTGGGCGTGGAGTCGGTCGAGGGCTGGCTGGCCGTCGCGCACATGGACGCCGCCGCCGGCGCCGGCGAGGCAGCGCGGCAGGCGGCGCTCCGTGTGCTGGGGCTGCGGCCCGAACCGGTCGAACCGCTGAAGGCCCTCGGCGTCCGCCTGATGGAGAACGGCGACACGGCCGCGGCCGAGCGGCTGTTCCGCGATCTCGTGGAGCGCTTCCCCGACTGGGCGGGCGTGCAGTTCCTCCGTGCCAGGGCACTCGAAGCCCTCGCCCGCGTGGACGAAGCGCGCCTGGTCTACGGGCGGGCTGCCGCGCTCCGGCCATCCTGGGCAGAGCCGCGCGAGGCCCTCGCGCGGCTGGCTGCGTCCGGCGCGATCCGCAAGGCGTCCTAGCCCGGATCCCCTGACGTCCGACCGACACGGTGTCGGGTGCACGGCCGGGAAGTCTCCGGCAGCAGGCCGCAGATCCCGCGGATTTCCTAGGAAAACAGCGCTGCAGGCGGGTCAATGCTCGGGCTCGGCCCGGCACCAGGTCTTGCACAAGGGGCAGGCACCACGTCGTGCATCGACGCGGAGGAGGCCGATCCACGCATGAGCGACACAGTCCTGCTGACGGGCGCCGACGGATACGTGGGCCAGCGCCTGGCCGAACGGCTCGGCCGTCACGTCAGGGTAATCGGCATCAGCCGCCGCGGCCTGAGCGGCCTGGCGTGCGAACTCCTCGACGAAGCGGCACTCGACGAAGCCGCCCGCACGATTGCCCCCCAGTGGATCATCCACGCCGCCGGCAACAAGAACATCGGCGCCTGCGAGAAGACGCCGATGCTCGCGTACGACGCCAACGTGAAGACGGCCACCAACGTCCTGCGCGCGTGGCCTGACGTGCCGATGCTCTACATCTCCACCGACTACGTGTTCGCAGGGACGGACGGCGGCTACGACGAGGGCGCGGCCGTGGCCCCCACGACGGTCTACGGCAAGTCCAAGCTGTGCGCCGAGGTGACCGGCCAGCTCACCGCGTCGGGCCGCTTCACGAGCGTCCGTGTCAGCGCCCTCTACGATGCCGACGCCACGTTCCTGAAATTCCTCGGCGGCGAACTCCGGCAGGGGCGCCCCGTGGACTGCTTCGTCGACGCGTTCTACTCGCCGACCTACATCGAGGATTTCGCCGACGCCCTGCTCGCGATGCTCTACGCCCCCGCGCGCCCGCCGGTCGTGCACGTGGCGGGGGAGCGGATCAGCCGCTACGAGTTCGCGCGGCGCTATGCCGAAGCGTTCGGTCTCGACGCCGACCTCGTCAAGCCGGCCTGCCTCGATGGCCAGGCCACGAACCTCATGCCCGACCTGTCGCTCGCGACGCCCGGTGCCGCGGCGCTGATCGGCTTCGAGCCGACTCCGCACGACCGCGCCCTTCGCCAGATCGCTCAAGGAGTGCTTCATGCAGATGCTCAGCCCGTATCGCCAGTTCTCCGATTCCCGCGGCCGCATGCTCGGGGTGATCAACGACGGTCAGTGGGAAGAGATCAACTACATCGAGACGGCCGCGGCATGCATGCGGGGGGGGCACTACCATCGTGACACCCGCGAGCTGTTCCTCATCCTGAGCGGCACCATCCGCGTCCGGATCCGTCCGGAAGGGTCGTCCGAGATCCGCGAGACCCTCGTCGACGCCGGCACGATCTTCATCGTCGAGCCCGGCGAGGCCCACTGGTTCGAGACGCTGACCCCCTGCGCGTGGATCAACGCGCTGTCCAAGAAGTTCGACGAGGCCGCGCCGGACATCGTCCCGGCCGCCGCCTGATCCCCGTGTGACCGTGCTGTTGCCTGGCAGCCTTCGAAGGAGATTGTCTGATGCGCGTCCTGTTCTCGAATCCACCGTGGTACACGTCGGAAGGTCCTGACCGCACGAGCCTGCGCGGCGTGCGCGCCGGCTCCCGGTGGCCGCACCAGTTCGAGTACCGCTCAGCCGGTCCGGTGAACGGGCACATCCCGGAACTGATCGGCGGGTACATCCCGTTCCCGGTGTTCCTTGCCACGGCGGCCGCGCTCGCGAAGAGGCACGGCCACGAGACCGAGATGCGCGATTCGGTCGCCTCGGGCGAGACCTACGAGCACTTCTACGAGCGCATCTCGGCATTCCAGCCGCAGGCGGTCGTCATCGAGACCTCGACGCCGACGCTGAAGCACGACATCGGTGTCGTGAACGAGATCAGGAGGCGCGTGCCCGGCGTGACGGTGATCTTCACCGGCATGCACTTCGAGCTGGAGGAGGCGTCGTTCCTCGAGCGGTACCCGCAGGTGGACTTCACGGTCTACGGCGAATACGAGAACGCCACCGTGCAGGTGCTCGACCGGCTCGAGAAGGGCGAGGCCGACTTCAACGGCATCGAGGGGCTCGTCTACCGGGCGAACGGCGCTGCGGTGAAGGCGGCCGTGGAGCCGGTGGCGGCCGACGGCGCCCATGACCACGGTCACGACCACGCGGGCGGCGGCTGCGGCACCGAGGCCGCCGCCGATTCCGGCGCGCCGAAGACGCTGCGCCTGCTGAAGAAGGACGAGGTGGCCCCGGCGGCGGTGGTCCGGAACGACTTCAAGAAGCTGGTGCCGATGGAGCAGCTCCCGTGGGCCGAGCGCGACGGCCTCCCCATGGAGAACTACTACGACGGGGTGTGCGGCCTCGAGCGTCCCCAGCTCCAGCTCATGGCGACCCGTGGGTGCCCCTATGGCTGCATCTTCTGCGGCTGGCCCCAGATGATCTACCGCGGCCCCAAGTACCGCGTGCGCACCGTCCAGGACGTCGTCGCCGAGATCAAGGCGAACCTCGAGAAGGTGCCGTACAAGAGCTTCTACATCGACGACGACACGGTGAACATCCGGAAGCAGTACATCCTCGACCTGGCGAAGGCCATCAAGGAAGCGGGGCTGCACACCATCCCATGGGGCACGATGGGACGCGCAGACCTCATGGACGAGGAGATGCTGATCGCGCTCAAGGACGCCGGCCTCTTCAGCATCAAGTACGGCGTCGAGACGGCCGACCAGAACCTGCTCAACGAGATCAAGAAGAACATCAAGATCGACGACGTCATCAAGGGTGTCGAGCTGACGAAGAAGTACGGCATCAAGGTGCACCTCACGTTCACCTTCGGGCTGCCGAGCGACACGCCGGAGACGATCGAGCGCACGATCCAGCTCGCCTGCCGGCTGCCGGTCGACACGGTGCAGTTCTCGATCACGACGCCGTATCCGGGCACCGAGATGTACAGGATGTACAAGAAGAACGGCTGGCTGCTCAACGAGAACTGGGAGGAGTACCTCGGTTCCCATCGCGCCGTGGCGCGCACGGCCAACTTCACGGCCGAGCAGCTCGAGGACGCGGTGAAGCAGGCCTACTCGCGCTTCTGGGAGGAGCAGGCACTGCGCCGCCTCCGCACGCCGGAGTTCGAGGCGCGCCTGAGCGCGGCCCTGCCGCCGGTTGATGCGTCGACGCCGGCCAGGGTCCTGGTCACCCAGTCGGCCCGGCCCGGCCTCACCCGCGTGGTCCTGACCTCGCTGGCAGCGCTCGGGTACGAGCCGCACGTGTTGACCCACGAGCGGTTCCTGCCGTCGTTCCAGAACGACTTCCGTCCCGAGCAGATCCACCCCTTCAACGAGTCGTTCAACTTCGATGCGGCGGCGATGGCGCCGTCGCTCGCCGCCCTTGCCGAGTCGCAGGACTTCTCCGCGGTGGTCGTGCCGTACCACAACGCGACCGGTGCCAACTACGAGCAGGTGCATGCCGTCGCCGCCGCCGTCACCGCCGGCCCCATCGTCGGCGTCACGGTGCACGGTGACGTGCTGCGTCCCGGAACCGGTCACGCGGCGCGGCGTCCCGCGGCCTACGCCGTGGCCTGAGGCGGGACAGCCGACATGCGTGTCCTGGCGCTCGGCGCACTCGACGTGCCCTACATCAGGGACAACTGGTCAGATGCCCTGCGTCACGTCCTGAAGGAGGACGTGACGCAGGTCAACGTGTCTGCCTGGCTGGCGTGCGCGCCGCCCGAGGCACACATGAAGGCCATCTACCGGCTGCTCGCGACCGGGACGTACGACTACCTGTTCCTGTACCACGACTACATCTTCTCCGACTTCCCGGACGAGTTCTTCGCCCACGTGCGGAGTGCGGGCGTCCGTACGATTGCCTACCACCCGGATGATGAGCCCGAGGTCTGGTACGGGCGGAACATGCCGTTCGACCCCCGCTACGACGTGGTGGCGTCGCACGCGAAGCGCGGTGTCGAGCGACGGATGGCCGAGAACCGGCCGACCCGTGCGATTTATGTGCCGTGGGGCTTCAACCCGCGATTCTTCGATCGCCCGGCCGCGCCGGTGGCGCCCAGGCACGACGTCGTCTTCGTGGGGAAGTACAAGGTGCACGAGAACGACACCACGCTCTTCCGCGAGGACGGGCAGCGGCGCGACGAGGCGCTGCACACGGTGGCGGAGGTGTGCGGGGCCAACGGCTGGACCTTCTCCCTGTTCGGTCACGGGTGGGATCGTCACCCGACGCTGGGGCGCTACGCCGGCGGCCTGCTCTCGCACGCCGACATGATCCGCACCTTCCACGAGTCGAAGATCGTCCTCAATCCGGGCTGGACGGCCGACGAGGGCGATCCGGTGCCACAGACCAAGCTCCGGCACTTCGAGGTGCCCGGCTGCGGTGCCTTCCAGCTGACGAACGACAACCCCGAGCTGGGAGAGCTCTTCGAGCCCGGGCGAGAGATCGCGTTCTACCGCGACAGCGCCGACCTGGCCGCGAAGATCGTCCATTACCTCTCGCACGACGATGAACGCCGTGCCATGGCCGCGCGCGGTTATGCCCGGGCACACCAGGAGCACACGCTCGACAAGCGCGTCTGCTCGCTGTTCACGCAGGTGTCCCGGCTGCACCCGCCCGAGCGCTCGCTGGCGATGCGGCGTCCGGCGCCGCGGGTGCTGACGCTGAGTGCACCGACCATGGAAGACCTGCAGACCGTGCGTGACCGCATCGCGTCTGGCGAGGTGGACCTGACGACGGTCGATGCGGTGCACGTCAACGGATGCCAGGGCACCATCGTCTCGACGCAGTACTCCGCGCTGCGCGACTGGTGGCGCGCTGACGCAGACCTGTTCGCGGGCCGGACGTTCTATCAGGCAGACACCGTGGCCCGGAACCCACTGCAGCCGCAGCGCACCGAACTGACCGGCGGCTTCCTGAACGAACGGGTGACCCTGGCCGCACTCCCGGCGTGGCATCGGGAGGCGCTCGTGTGCGCACTCCCCTCGGCCTCGGACGGGGACGAGGGGCGCTTCCTCATGAACTATGTGGCGCGTCCTGCCGCGGTGCTGCCGCTGATTGACGCGTTCCTCTCCGGGGACGTGACGGGGATCGATGCGCTCGGCGCGCTGGAAACCGGCCTCGTGCTGAATGACGTGCGGCTGTCGCTGCCGGCACCACCCCTCGTGGACGCGAACGGTGCGCCGGCCCCGACCTGGATGGGCCCGCTCCGGCAGGTACTCCGTCAGGCGTCTGCCCTGGACCAGCGCGTCGCCATCTACGGGGCTCGGGGAGACATGGCCGAGGCCGTATTCACCGAGGTGCGCCGCCACGGCGATGTACGGCTGGTCGGACTGTTCGATCGGGCGATGGCCGGTCGCCGGGTTGCCGGCGTGCCGGTGTACAGCGCGTTCGACCTGCCGGGGGTGGCCCCGGACATTCTGATCATCGCTGCGGCCTACTCGGGCCCCGCAATCTACGACCAGTTGAAGCCGCTCGAAGCCCGGATGACGCTCGTGCCGCTGTACGACGTGAAGGCACCGGCGTGGTCCGTCCTCGTGCCGGCGTGAGCCGGAGATCTACGTGAGCAGCACGCCCGTGAGTGGACGCGGCCGGGCCGGGCACGACAGCGGTGCTGACGAACGGGTCAGGGTGGTGCCGGGCGAGGCGGGGGTGCCCGACGTGCGGGTTCGCGCCCCGGGCGGTGACTGGCTCCGCATCCATAGTGCCTCGGCGCCCGAAGCGGAGGCGCGCGCGCTCGTCGAGCGGGCGCTCAAGGGGCAGGGCGTGCCACCCGTCGTCGCCGTGATCGGTGTGGGCCTCGGTTACGTGGTCGACGAACTGTGCCGCCTGCGACAGGACGTGCGGATCGTCGCGCTCGAACTGCTGCCGGACCTGCTGCCGCTGTGGCGCGACCGGACCGACCTGAATGCGCTGACCGCGGCGGGCCGGCTCGTGGTGGGCGCCGACCCTGCGTTCGAGCTCCCGGCAGCGGCCTGGCCGGCCGCTGCGCTGGCCGTCGACCCTCCCGTCATCCTGCATCCGGCCCTGGCGCATCATTGGCCTGGGGCGGTCGAGCGCGCGCGGCGCGCCCTGTCGCAGTTCATGTACGAGCGGCGGGCCAACGAGGATGCGCGCCAGCGCCTGGCGCCGATGTATCTCGAGCACACCCTCAGGAACCTGGATGCCCTCGCGGGCGCCACCGACGTGACTGCCCTGGCCGGGATTGCCGCGGGCGAACCGTTGATCCTGTGCGGTGCCGGGCCGTCCCTCGACCGACTGCTGCCGGACCTGCGCGAGTGCCGCGACCGGGCCTGGCTCGTGGCCCTCGATACGGCCGTTCGCCCGTTGATGGCCGGCGGCATCGTGCCCGATCTCGTCGTCTCGATCGACCCGACTCCCCTGAACGGACGCCACCTCATCGACCTGCCGCTGCGTACGCGCCCGTGGCTGGTCGGCGAGACGAGCCTGGACCCGCGGGCGTTGACCGCCTTTCGGGGCCGCCTGTTCGCCTGCCGGATCAACCGGGCCGACCCCTGGCCGTGGCTCGAGGAGGTCGGCGTGGCGCCGACCCGGGTCCGTGCCTGGGGGTCGGTGCTCACCACGGCCTGCGATCTCATCACGCACATGCGGCCGTCGGACGTCGCCTTCGCGGCGGTCGACCTCGCGTATACGAATGGCCAGACCTACTGCCGCGGTACGGCGTTCGAGGCCGACTGGGAAGAGCAGCGGGTGGTCGAGGGGCTCGGGACGCTCGAGGCTGTCTGGGCGGCGCGCCTCCGTGGCAACACGGTTGACGAGCCCGACGTCCACGGCGCGTCGGTGCAGACCGCGAGCCACCTCGTCGCCTTCCGGAACTGGGCGCGCGGGCTGGTGGCCGGCGCACCCTCGTGCCGCTTCACCAACGTGACCGGCGCCGGCATCCTGCACGGGCCGGGCATTGCCCAGGGCACGCTCGGCGCGTGGGCGGAGGCCGTGCCCCCGCTGAAGGGCCGGCCCGCCTCGCGGCTCGAGGCAGTCGCCCGGGGGAGCTGGGGCTCGCGCGTCGGTGCGCTGGCCATCGCCGTGGACCGGGCCGTGCGGGGACACGAGGAACCGTGGACGTCGTGGGACACCCAGGTCCCCGGCGTGGACCGGCAGGCGTTGACGCGGGTGCTCGAGCACGCGCGGCGGCGCCTGCACGCCTTGAACGGAGACTGGCAGATGAGTGCGAGCGAATCCGACTGGATCGATGTGCCCTTCGACGAGGCGTCCTTCTTCGGCGCGGCACCAATGCGATGGCACGTGCGGCACGAGGCCAGCACCACCTACAGCTACCGGGTGGACGGCAAGACGCTCTTCCTGTCGTTCAAGATCAGCCGGAGCTGCATCGAGGGACCACCATCGCGCGAGATCTTCCTGCGGCTGCCGGGCGACTACCTGGCCGCCAGGGGCACGGCGAATGCCGTGTGGCTGGCGAACCGCATCTTCAAGGAGATGGGCTACGCAACCGTGCACCCCGGCCAGAACAAGGTGGTCATCCACCGGGCGAACGAGGAGCCGTTCCCCGCGGAGGATGGCTACTTCTACGTCTTCGGGCAGCTCATGCTCGAAGTGCAGTAGGCCCGGACCTGGCTAACGGTAGTCGTTGCGGCTCGAGAGCCGCCGCAGCGGGTGGGTGGTGATCGCGTCGGCCCCGGGCGTGGACAGGTTCACCCGTGCGTCCGCATAGCCGGGAAAGCGGCGGCCCGCCTCCTCCCACTGTGCCCGTGCCTCGTCATGCCGCGCGAGCCGCGCCAGGGCGACACCGAGATTGTTGGCACCTTCCGGCGTCGCATCGAGCTGCTCCGCCGCGGCGCACGCGTCCGCGGCTTCGGCATCGCGTCCTCCAAGCAGGAGCAGGGCTGCACCGCGCGTGAAGGCCCGGCGCCACCCCTCGGGAAGGGGCCACGGACCGTCGGGCTCCAGCACTTCGTCAGGTGGGGCGTCGGTGGGCGAGGCCTCCTCGAGGAAGACGAGCGTCTCGGCCGGCTGCCGCCTGAAGAGCGCCACCGAGACGAGCGCCCACGCCGCGATGCGTTCGCCGTATCCGGCCGCTCGATACAACCCGCGGATGGACTCCCACCCGTGCTTCCCGAGCGCGGTCGCGATGGCGGCGCGCTGCCGCGCGATGTTGCGTGACACGCTGGCCGGGTAGGCGTAGATGCGGTACCCGATACGGTCGCTCCAGTGGAAGCGTGCCCCGCCCGCAATCGCGCGCAGCAGCAGGTCGTAGCTCTCTGGCCCGTACACCGCGGCGTCGTAGCCGCCGGCCGCACGGAAGCGATCGACCCTGAAGCCGACCGGCGAGTCGCCCGGCAGCCAGTTCCGCTCGAACAGCCGAACCGCGCCGCCCGTGCGCCGCAGGAAGGCCGGCGCCGTGAGCGTCCGCAGGCGTGCACCGGTGATGCCGTCGTGAAGGTCGAATGCGTCGACCGCCACATCGGCTCCACCTTCGAGTGCGGCCAGCATCCCCGGCATCCTCCCGGGCACCCACTCGTCGTCGGCGTCGAGCCAGGTGGCGAACGGCGTCTCGACTGCGTCGAGACCGGCCTGCCGTGCCACCGGTACGCCCCCCGGGTCAGGCGCCTGGATGACGCGGAGGTGCCCGCCGGCCGCGCGGCGTGCGAGCGCCACCGTGTCGTCCGTGCTGTGGTCGTCGACGAGGAGCAGGGGCACGCGGGTCTCGCCGGCGCACGACCGCACGGCGCGCTCGATGGTGGCGGCGGCGTTGCGCGCCGCCATCATGATGGTGAGTCGATCGGTCATCGCGGCATGGGGCGCAGCGGCAGGACGACGGCTGGCAAGGCCCTAGCATAGTCGCAGGTGCGAAAGGATGCAGCCATGAAGGTGGTCGTGAACGGCGTCGAGGCAACACCAGGACGCCCTGTGCAGAACTGGGGAGAACTGCTCACGCTGATCGATGACGAATGTGCGGGGCAGGGGGTCGTGGTGACGGAGGTCAGCTTCGACGGTGTCGCCCAGCCGTCGTTTCGCGATCCGGGACTGGCCGTGCGCTCCGTGGGCGACCTGCGGATCGAGGTGGACACCGCGCGGCAGTCGGACCTCGTGCTCTCGGGCATCGGCGATGCGCTCAGGGCCATCGAACCGCTGCGCGCCGCCGCCTCGTCCCTCGCCGAGGCGTTCCGGGAGTACGACGTCGAACGCGGGAACCGCGAGATGGCCGCCTTCGCCAGGAACCTCTCCTCCCTGGTCGAGCTGACCGGGACGATCGCCCTGGTCACCGGCCTCGAGACGGGGAGCCTCGCCGACGTGAGCACGCAGGTGGACCGGCTGGTGGCAGCGCGCGACAGCGGCGACTACGTGACCGTGGCCGACGTCCTCGAGCACGACCTTATGGGCGTGCTCGAGCAGTGGCGATCGGTGCTGGCCGGGGTGCACCGGGCCCTGCTCCAGCCACCGTCTGCCATGTGAGGCCAAGCTCAAGATGTTGTGGCACATGCCGATTTCCCGGGGGACGCGACGTAGTTATGCGGCCCTCGATTCCAGCAGATTACGAATGGTCGGAACGCCAGTCACGGGTGATGGCGGCACTGGCCGAGAACGCCGTCGCGACGACGGCCACCCTGGTTGCGGTGATGTCCGCGATCTATCGACAGTCGCCTGACGCGCTCGGGCACGCCCAGCGTGTGGCGGCGGTGTCGACCCGCATCGGCCAGGAGCTGCGCTTCTCTGCCCGGGAACTGGAACACCTCGAGCAGGCTGCGTGGCTGCACGACCTTGGACGCTTCGTCGCGCCCGACATCGACGCCGGGCGTGGCTCCAGCGACGAGGTCGACCTCGATCCCTCGACCGGGCGCTGGGCGCGCCAGGTGGACATCGCGGTGGCCATCATCCAGTCGGTGCCGGCCCTCGTGCCGGCGGCGGCGCTCGTCCGGGCGTCGCGCGAGTGCATCGACGGATCCGGGTACCCGCGCGGCCTGCGCGGCGGCGAGATCCCGCTCGGTGCGCGCGTGCTCCATGTCGCGGACACCTTCGACGCACTCTCGTCTGTCTGTGCGTCGCTCGGGGTCGGCCAGGAGGCTGTGCCGGCCGAACTCCTTCGCAACTCGGGCTCGCGATTCGACCCGGCGGTAGTCGCCGCCTGTCTGCGCGCCCTCGATCAGCCGCCTGTCGCGGCCCAGGGATACTGATGCTCGTCATCGTCGGTGCAGTGGTCGTGATGGCCTCCGTGCTCGGAGGCTACCTGATGGCCGGTGGCAACGTCGGCGTGCTCATCCAGCCGTCGGAACTCGTCATCATCGGTGGCGCGGCGGTCGGCAGCATGCTGATCGGGAGCACTCCCACCGTGCTGAAGGGCATCGGGTCGCAGATCGGGGGGCTCCTCGGTGCGGGGCTCACGAAGGACGACTTCGCCGATCTGCTGGTGATGCTCTACAAGCTCTTCCGGCAGATCCAGCAGGGCGGCGTGATGTCGATCGAGTCGCACCTCGAGAAGCCGAACGAGAGCGCCATCTTCGGCAAGCACGCCAAGTTCCTGGCGCGACACCATTCACTCGACTTCCTCTCCGACTCCATGAAGGTCATCATCGTCGGCGGCATCAACGCCCACGACCTCGAGGCGCTGATGGAGGAAGACCTGAAGATCCACCACGACGTCGAAGGCAAGCCGGCGCAGACACTGACGAAGGTGGGTGACGCGATGCCCGGCCTCGGCATCGTGGCGGCCGTGCTCGGCATCGTCATCACGATGGGCGCCATCGACGGGCCGCCCGCGGAGATCGGCCACCACGTGGGTGCCGCGCTCGTCGGCACCTTCCTGGGCATCCTGATGTCCTACGGCTTCATCCAGCCGCTGGCGTCGGCGATGGAGACGCGGGTGAGCGACAACGGCAAGTACGAGGAATGCATCCGCGCGGGTGTCATGGCCGTCTACAAGGGCCTGCCGCCGGCGATCGCGATCGAGTTCGCCCGCCGCGTCCTGCCGGGCGAGGTCAGGCCGACCTTCGACGAAACCGAGAAACTGTGCCGGGCTGCCAAGAGCGGGCCTGAGGCGGCGGCAGCATGAAGAAGGAACAGCCGGTCATCATCATCAAGAAGGGTGGCCACGGTCATGGCGGCCATCACGGCGGCGCCTGGAAGGTGGCCTATGCCGACTTCGTGACCGCCATGATGGCGTTCTTCCTGGTCATGTGGCTGGTGTCGCAGAAACAGGAAGTGAAGGCGGCGGTCGGCGGATACTTCCGCGATCCGAGCGTGTTCGACGCCCAGGGCCAGGGGCTGCTGCCCGGTGCCAAGGCCGGGGTCGACCCGAGCGGCACGCCCATGATGAACCCGCCCGAGGAGATGGCGGCCGAGGTGGAGAAGAAGCGCCTCGAGACGGCGGCCGAGCACATCAAGGAGAAGCTGGTCGGGCAGCCCGAGTTCGCCTCGCTGCGCGACCAGATCGAGATGCAGATCACGTCCGAGGGGCTGCGCATCGAGCTGTCCGACCGGAGCGGGTCGAGCTTCTTCGACAGCGGCAGCGCCCTGATGCGGGGCGAGTCGGCACGTATCCTGTCGGTCATCGCGAGCGAGATCGGTCAGCTCGAGAACGACCTGTTCATC
>WBZO01002286.1_pt1 | contig 25458 bp, 20 predicted proteins | sample 5204261 | NCBI WGS metagenome assembly WBZO01 (sample SAMN12412400, study PRJNA552823) | activated sludge metagenome | isolation source: activated sludge from anammox sidestream of wastewater treatment plant... | place: USA: North Carolina | collected 2017-09
AGGCGCTGGCCCCGGTCGGGCCATTGAGGGCAACCGTCAGGGCGTTCTCGATAGTCTGAAACCCGGCCTCCTGCCCGGCGGGCGAAAGCCTATGGAAAGCCTGCCGCAGCACCAGCCGGCGGATGCTGGATGACAGGGATGCCCGTCGAAAGCGCTCGATGTCGAGAATGATCCGCTGTTCCGTTTGCTCCTGCAGCAGCGAGGACCAGTTCTCCTCGGCGATCTCCCCCAGCTTCGCGTAGTCATCAACAATCAGGCCAGCCATACGCACAAGTGTCCGGCTGATATCGGGATTAATCTCCTCCAGGAGGGGAAGCACTTCGTGTCGAATCCGGTTCCGCAAGAAGTGTTGATCAATGTTGGTAGCATCTTCTCGCGGGTGCAGACCCTGTTCAGCGCAGTAGCGATCTATAGCTGCGCGTGATATACCGAGCAGGGGACGGATCAGGGTGATCTCTCCGATTGGTCCGGAGCCTGGCAGGAGATAGCTGGCGTCAAGCGCTGCGCTGGGCTGCATTCCACGCAGACCTCCCAGGCCGCTGCCCCGTATCAGATGCAGCAGGATCGTCTCCGCCTGATCGCTGGCCTGATGGCCGAGGGCAATCACGCTGCTGCCCGCCCGGCGGGCCGCAGCGGCCAGGAAGGTGTATCGCGCCAGCCGCGCCGCCGCTTCGACGCCGATGCGATGCCGGACGACCAGCGAAGGGACATCCTCTGTGCCCCGATATACGGGCAGGCTCCATTCACGCGCGAGTGCTTCCACGTAGTCGGCATCCGCCCGCCCGGCGTCCCCTCGCAGGCCGTGATCGAGGGTGGCGACGGTCAGCGCGAGTTCCAAGGCAGGAGCCGCGCGCCGCAGCAAATGCAGCAGGCAAAGCGAGTCTGCCCCTCCTGATACCGCCACCAGCACATGCTGCCCGGCCAGGTACGGAAGCAGCGAGAACCGGCGGATATCCTGTAAAAAGTGCTCATAAAGGTCCATGACTCTCAGTATATGCCAGTTGGCCGCGCCCGGGCAGCGTCTTTGTCCAAAACGAAAAGGTGGATAAACTAAAGCGGGATAGCCTGGACAGAACGGGCGATATGCTATAATCCTCCGTCGCGTCTTTGATGGCGGTCCGCTGGGAGACTGAGGCAACTGTGCTAAGTCCATTAGATTGGCTGCTGGGTCTGTTCTCGCTTGACGTAGGTATTGACCTGGGCACAGCCAACACACTGGTAAGTGTTCGAGGTAAGGGCGTCGTGATTAACGAGCCGTCCTATGTCGCCGTGGAGAAGAAGACGCGGCGCCCGCTGGCCATTGGCACAGAAGCCAAAGAAATGGTTGGCAAGACCCCCGCAAACATTCTGGCAATTCGCCCGCTGCGCGATGGCGTGATCAGCGAATTCGATATCACTGAGGCGATGCTGGGCTACTTTATTCGCAAAGCCCATGAACAGACCTGGGTGCCGATTCCGCGCCCCCGGGTGGTTGTGGGCATCCCCAGCGGAGTGACGGAAGTCGAAAAGCGGGCCGTGTATGATGCGACCGTAAACGCGGGCGCGCGTGAGGCCTTCCTGATCGAAGAGCCGGTTGCCGCGGCAATTGGCGCCGGGCTGCCGATCATGGAGACGCACGGGAGCATGGTGGTGGATATTGGCGGCGGCACAACAGAAGTAGCCGTCTTTTCGCTGGGCGGCATCGTGATCAGCCGCTCGATTCGGGTGGCGGGCGACGAAATGGACGAAGATATCGTCCAGTATATGCGCAACAAGTACAACCTGCTCATCGGCGACCGCACCGCCGAGCGGGCCAAGATTGAGATCGGCTCGGCCTTCTCCCTCCCGGAAGAGCGCGTGCTCACCCTGCGGGGCCGCAACCTGGTGACGGGTTTGCCAGAAGCGGTTGAGATTAGCTCGATCGAACTCCGGGAGGCGCTGGCCGGGTCCGTCGGCATCATTGTTGAGGCCATTAAAGAGGCGCTGGACGAGACGCCGCCGGAACTGGTCTCCGACCTGATGGAATCGGGTATCTGTATGGCAGGCGGCGGCAGCCAGCTCAAGGGGCTGACCGAACGGGTTGCCGAGGAGACCAATATCAGGGTCTGGCTGGCCAGTGATCCGATGACCTGTGTAGCGCGTGGGGCGGGCCGGATTCTGGAAGACTACGATAATCTGCGGCGGCTGCTGGTGGGTCTCGAACGGGGCAGCACCCTGCATTAGCGCGCTGGCTTTATGGCGAGCAGGTCGGTGCGACGGGGCCAATGTAGGTGAGTAATAAGGGGGCGCTGGCGGCTACGGCTTCCAGGATCGGCGCCCCTTTATTTTGTCTGGAGGGTCCGGACGATGCCAGATGCAGTGTTAATTGTTCCAGGTAGACACCTATGAGACGGTCGAGTCGATTGCTTCTGGTCGTTATCAGCGTGTTCCTGTGTGTCGCGCTCATCATGTTGAGCGTCAGCGGCGTGCTGTCGCCAGTGCAGGGGATTCTGGCGACGCCGCTCCAGTTCCTGCAGGGGCTGGCGAACTCTTTTGTGACGCGGGTCAGCAATTTCGCTGAGGGTATTGTCGAGCTGCAGTCACTTCAACAACGCAACCGGGAGTTGGAGGCTGCGCTGGCCGCGTACCAGTCAGAGATTGTCGAGCTGCGCGAAATACGCAGCGACTACGATCGGATCGCCGCCTTTCTGAAGTATACGCGCAGCCGCGAAAATGAGGAGTTTCTCGTCGCCGATGTTATTGGCCGGGATATCAGCGCATTCAACCGGGTCATCCAGATCAATCGCGGCACCCGCGATGGCCTTCGGGAGGGCATGCCTGTTGTGACCGAGGATGGCCTGGTGGGCCGGATCAGCCGGGTGAGCGCCAATGCGTCGCAAGTCACGCTTATCACGGACACAGTCAGCTCCGTCAACGCTCGCCTGCTGAGCTCGCGCGCGGAAGGCGCGGTACAGGGGCAGGTGGGCGGGCTGCGGATGACGTTTATCGATCTGGGCACGCGCGTCCAGGAAGGCGACACGGTCATCACATCCGGATTGGGCGGCAACTTCCCGGAAGGCATCATCATCGGGCAGGTTACCAGTGTGCGGCAGGCAGAGTCGGAGTTGTTCAGGGAAGCCGAAGTCCGCAGCCTGAATAACTTTGACCGGCTGGAAAACGTCATGGTGATCACGAACTTCCAGCCCGTCGATCTCTCTGTATTCGAATAGTCGGCCCAGGCCCGGACAGGAGTCCCTTCAGAGATGGTTGGATATCTCGGCGTTGTGGTCCTGGCGATTGTCGTCATTGTGCAGGCCACAGTGATACCGGAAATCAGGATTGCCGGCGGGATGCCCGACCTGTTGCTGCTGCCTGTGCTGGCGGTCACGTTGCTAAGCGGCCTGAATTTCGGGCTTGTCTGGGCTATTATTGGCGGTCTTCTGCAGGACCTGATCTCCGCCGTACCTCTGGGGACAACATCGCTGGGGCTGGTATGCGCGGTGGTGGCGGTACACCTGATCTTCGACCAGCAAGGCCCGCGCAGCCTGTTGATTCCATCAGTGGCCGCTGTCGCAGGGACCCTGATCCTGCACGGGGTGACTCTGCTGGTGCTGGCGCTCACCGGACGCTCGCAGATGCCGGGCCAGTTTCTGGTGTATGTCACGCTGCCCAGTATGATCTACAATGCTGTTGTCATGCTGCCGGTATACCGCCTGAGCGGTTTATTTTATCGTTCGGAACGATCCCGGCGGGTGAAAGGCCTGTAGACTGACTCGATTGAGAGTCAGGAGTGTAATGTAAGATGGACAAGCGTATTCTGCCGTTTCAGGGGTGGCGCCTCACACTGTTTCAGGCGGTTGTATTTTTCTCGCTGTTTCTGCTGGTGATGCGCCTTTATGATCTCCAGTTCACGCAGCATGAAGAGTGGCTGCTGCAGGCAGAGGAGAATCGGCTACAGCTACAACCGATTGCCGCCTCACGCGGCGTGATCTACGACCGCTACGGGCAGCAACTGGCATTGAACGTGCCGGCCTTTAATGTCACCATCATTCCGGCGAGTATACCGGGCGATGATGAAGCGGCGCTGGAAGTCTATAACCGGCTGTCAGCTATGATCAACGTCCCCGCCACCCGGGCCGCCGCCGATGCGGCCGGGCGTTTTAACGAGCGCAGCCTGGAGGGGATGGTGCAGGAAGGGGCCGGTATTGAGCCGTACCGCCCGGTGGTCGTGGCGCAGGATATCCCGCGCCAGACGGCGATGCGCATCCTGGAAGAGCAGGAACTCCTCCCCGGCGTTGGCATTGAAGTAGCCTCCGTGCGGGAGTACCCGGCGGGCGAGTCCACCTCGCAGGCAATCGGCTATTTAGGCCCGATCCCCGAAGCGGAGGCTCAGGCGTTAATTGAGCAGGGATACAACCCCGCTTTTGACCGCATTGGCTATGCTGGCGTTGAATTCTTTTTGCAGGACGAGCTGGCAGGACGGCGCGGATCCCGGCTGCGAGAGGTCGATGTGGCCGGGCTGCCGCTGCGCGTCGTCCAGCAGGAAGACCCGATTGCGGGCCGCAATGTCACGCTGACTCTGGACCTGGAGCTTCAGCAGGCTGCCCAGGAAGCCCTGATTCGCCGTATTAACCTGGTCAACGCTGGCGCGGGTAAAATTGTGACTCAGTCCGGCGTGGTTATTGCCATGAATCCGCGGACCGGGGAAGTGCTGGCGATGGTAAGCTGGCCGACTTATGACGACCAGCGTTTCGCTCGCAGCATTGACGGCAACTACTATCTCGGGCTGGAAGCCGATCCGCTCCTGCCGCTGATCAACCATGCGATACAGTCGCTTTATCCGGCCGGGTCAGTGTGGAAGATAATTACTGCAGCCGGCGTGCTGGAAGAGGGCGTGATCGCCCCTGATGCCCTTCTGAACGATCCGGGCCACCTTGTCCTGCCGAACCGGTACGCTCCCAACGATCCAGCGGCTTCACAGACGTTTGTGTGCTGGCTGCGCTCAGGGCACGGCCAACTGGGTATGCGGGGGGCGATTGCCCAGAGCTGCGACGTGTACTTCTATCAGGTAGGTGGCGGCAATCCTGAGGTTTCGCCGGAGGTGCTGCGCCCTGGCGGGCTGGGCATTGACGATCTCTTCCGGTACGCCACGGCATTTGGCATTGGCTCGGAACTGGGTGTTGAGCTGCCCGGCGAGGCGGCAGGCCGGATGCCTGACCGCGACTGGAAGCGCCGCACCTATGGGGAGAACTGGTCAACCGGGGACACTTACAACGCCGCCTTTGGCCAGGGGTATGTGACCGTGACGCCGCTCCAGTTGATCTCAGCGGTAGCGGCAGTCGCCAATGGAGGGACGGTCTACCAGCCCACGATTGTTCGTAACTTTCTGGATGGCGAAGGGAACGTTGTGGAGGGCTTCACCCCCCACATCAACCGCACTCTCCTCAGGCCTGCCGCCGGGGAGCCGGCTGTCCTCTTCATGATCGAGGATATGATCATGAAGGGGCAAAACAGCCTGGTCTGCACCTGCGAACCGGACAGCGAATTCTACGATTCGGAACGTTGTAACCCGACGGAGTACCGGGCTGTCCTGGACTGGAACGGGGAGGAGATCCCCTATACAGTTAATGTGCCGCGCAATTACGTGTTTAACGGCCGCGTTTGCGACCGGACGCGCTTTGATCCGGATTACCTGCCTCCTTTTATCAGCCCGGGGACTATCCGGGTTGTACAGGAAGGCATGCGCCTGGCGGTATTGGAGGGTACAGCCAAAAACGCGGCTATATCCTATGCAGAGGTGGCGGGCAAGACGGGCACGGCGGAGTACTGCGACGATATTGCCCGCCCGCTTGGCCTGTGTGTCCCCGGAAACTGGCCGGCACATGCTTGGTATACGGGCTATGCCCCTTATGAGAATCCGGAAATTATCGTCATTGCCTTTGTGTACAACGGCGGCGAAGGATCGCTGGTGGCGCTCCCGGTGGTCCGTGAGACAATGGAGGCATACTTCCGCCTCCAGGGGGAGCGGGGGCAACTTACAACAGCCGCCCTGCGATAGCGGTATAGCGAAAACTGAGTATAGTTAAGCGTGTGCTCTGTGCGGTATGAATCTCCCGGTTGCTGAGAACCGGGTGGGTATACGGGCGAGCTATGCCTGGGAATAAATCGCTGGAGATCAAAGGCGTACGCGAAGGGCTGCTGGTGCGACTGTCGCCGACAGAGGACTGGAAGGCGCTGGTCAAGCAGTTTGTGAACTTGATCGACAAGCAGCGCGATTTCTTTCGAGGGGCGCGGCTGGCCCTTGATGTTGGAGAGCGCTCGCTTCGCCGGCAGGAGCTCGGCACCCTGCAGCATATGCTGAGCGACCGCGGCGTGATCCTGTGGGCGGTCCTGAGCGAGAGCATGACCACCCTCAGCACGGCGCGAAAGCTGGAGCTGCAGACTTCGCTGCAAAATGTCGAAGCAGCAGACAGGGGTCTGGTCGCCGCGCCGGCTGAATCGAGCGGGGCTGTGCCGGCGACTTTGCTGCGGACCGATGAAGATGAAAAAGCGTTGCCCCTTGTTGAGCCAGAGGAGATCGGGACTGCCGGCGTGCTGGTCAAGCGGACCCTGCGCAGCGGGCGGACAGTGCGCAGCGAGGGGCATGTTGTGGTGATCGGAGATGTTAATCCCGGCGCGCAGATTTTTGCCGGCGGAGATGTTATTATCTGGGGACGGTTGCGCGGCATGGTTCATGCCGGAGTGCATGGGGATGAAGGGGTGACTGTCTGCGCGCTGGATATGATGCCAATGCAACTGCGCATCGCCGGACACATTGCCACGTCGCCCAAGGAAAAGAGCCGGGTTCCCAGGCCCGAGGTCGCCAGGGTGCGCGATAATCGCATTGTGGTCGAGGCCTGGGACTGACCTTTATAGCAAAAAGGACTGATGATCATATGGGTGCACGGGTGATCACCGTTACTTCTGGCAAGGGCGGGGTGGGCAAGACAACCGTTACAGCTAATATTTGCGTCGCGCTGGCGGCGATGGGCAAAAAGGTTGTCGCCATTGATGCGGATATCGGCTTGCGCAATCTGGATGTTATTCTGGGGTTGGAAAACCGCATTGTCTATGACATTGTGGATGTGGTGGAAGGCCGCTGCAAGCTGCGCCAGGCCATGATCAAGCACAAGGCGTATTCCGAGCTATACCTGATTCCAGCCGCCCAGACGCGTGATAAGACAGCAGTTAGCCCGTCTGACATGCTCGATATTACGGCCAAGCTGCGCGAAGAATATGACTTTATCCTGATCGATTCTCCGGCGGGTATTGAGCGGGGGTTCCGCAACGCAGTTGCACCGTCCGACGAGGTCCTGATTGTGGCTAACCCGGAGGTTTCCTCGGTGCGCGACGCCGACCGGATTATTGGCCTGCTGGAAGCGGAGGAGAAAGGCCCCGGCAAGCTGATTGTGAACCGGGTCAAGATGGACATGATCAGGCGCGGGGAGATGCTTTCGATGGATGATGTGGTGGACATCCTCGCTATCAGCCTCATCGGCGTTGTGCCGGAGGATGACGAAGTGCTGACTTCCTCTAACCGGGGCGAGCCGGCAGCGGGGAACTCGAATTCCAAAGCAGGACAGGCTTTCCGTAATATCGCCCGGCGCCTGAACGGCGAAGAAGTGCCGTTCATGTCGCTGGATCAATCCGAAGGATTTGTCCAGCGGCTGGTCAGGCTGTTATTCGGCACCACCAATAGCGCAAGCTAGCCGAGGAGTAGACGTATGCAACATCTGATCGATCGTCTGATGGGGCGCAACACACCGCCGAGTTCCGCACAGATCGCCAAAGAGCGGCTGCAGCTCGTGCTCGTCCACGACCGACTGGACCTTGCTCCGGACAAGTTGAAGGAAATGGAAGAAGAGATTCTGGATGTGATCTCCAAGTATGTGCATTTTGATCGGAGCAATGTGGCGATTACCGTGGAGCAACGGAAGCGGAATAGCTGGCTGGTGGCCGATATTCCCTTAAAGGCGGATGAGTAGCGAGGGCGCCGCTCCGGCGCACCTTGATTTCCGGCCATGATTGCGGCACACTTATCCTGTGCCATGTCAGGGGATGTCAGGTATTCTGGCGAACCGAGGGGCGGCGTCGGATGGCGCGGCTCCTTTTGTTTGATGCGGGTTTAATGGGAGCGCGGGCGGCCAGGGCAAGCGGAGATGCAGCGGGCGAACTTTAGTATCTGGTATCGATTTGATTTTGTCCTGCTCGGGGCGGTAGTGCTTCTGATCATCTACGGCGTGCTGATGATCCGCAGCGCAACTCTGGGCGCGATTGACCCCGATATCATCAACCGCGTCCCCCGCCAGATTCAGTATGCCGTCGCCGGCTTGATTGTGCTCCTGGCCGTGACGATGATCGATTACCGGCTGCTGGGGGCGCTGCATAACTGGATTTATACGTTCGTCATTGGTTTTCTGGGGCTGGTGACGTTCTTTGGGTTGGTAGGGGCGGCGGGCGCGCAGCGCTGGCTGAACGTGGGTATCGCCATTCAGCCGTCGGAAATCAGCAAGGTGCTGCTGGTGATCGCGCTGGCGCAGCACCTGGCCAATCACTATCAACGCCTCGGCGAGATCAAAATCGTTCTGTTATCCCTGATATATATTGGCGTGCCGGCTCTGCTGGTGTTCCTGCAGCCGTCGCTGGGAGTCACCATTGTGATCATGACTACCTGGGCTGGCATGATCTGGGGAGCGGGCCTGCGCCTGAAGCACCTGGCGATATTCCTGATCGTAATCATGATTTTACTGCCCATTGTCTGGGTGAATATGGAGCCGTACCAACAGCAGCGTATCGTGAACTTCATCAACCCTGAGGCTGATCCAGACGGGCAGTACAATATCGAACAGGCCAAAATCGCAATTGGCTCGGGGGGGCTGCTGGGGGCGGGTTATGCGCAGGGATCGCAGACGCAGCTCCGCTTTTTGCGCGTGCGGCATACGGACTTCATCTTCAGCGTGATCGCTGAGGAGCTGGGATTCGCCGGGGCGGTGCTGGCTCTGGCGCTGATCGGGGTGGTGCTGTGGCGCATTTTCAGGGCGGCGCGTCTGGCTATCGATCCGTTGGGCAGCCTGATCTGTTACGGAGTGGCGACTCTGATATTCTTTCAGACATTCGTTTCTATCGGCATGAATCTCAATCTGCTGCCCGTCACCGGCCTGACGCTGCCCTTTATCAGCTCTGGCGGCAGCTCCCTCCTGACGCTGCTGCTGGGCATCGGACTGGTTGAAAGCGTAGTGGTGCGCCGCCAGGTGCGTTAGGTCTGGCGGCCTTTTGACAGAGTTTGCCCCGGGGAGTGTGTTTGCAAGTTACTCATGACAGCCGCGAAGGCGGACTGTATAATGGGCCACATAACTGGCAGAAACCGAGGAGTATTGTAGTGGATCATCCTGTACGTGTCCGTTTCGCCCCCAGCCCGACCGGCTCCATCCATATCGGATCAGCCCGCACAGCGCTGTTCAACTGGTTGTTCGCCCGCCATTATGGTGGCCGGTTCATCCTGCGTATCGAAGACACAGATCAGAACCGTTTTGTTCAGGGTTCTCTGGAACAGATTATAGATGGGTTGCGCTGGCTTGGTCTGGATTGGGACGAGGGGCCGGAAGTCGGGGGAGAATACGGCCCTTATATACAATCGGCCCGGACGGAACTGTACCGCGAATGGGCGAACTGGCTCGTGGACCAGGACAGGGCTTATCGTTGTTATTGCACGCGTGAGCGCCTGAAGAGTCTGTCGGATAGCCAGGATACGCAGGGATACGATCGGCATTGCCGATACCTGACGGCGGAGGATCATGCCAGGAAGCAGGCTGACGGCGAGTCCTATGTTATTCGTTTTAAGATGCCGCTGGAAGGCACAACAACTGTCCATGATGTGATTCGGGGCGATATCACGGTTGAGAACAGCGGGCTGACCGATCTTGTCCTGATGAAGGCCGATGGATTCCCGACATACCACCTGGCGAATGTCGTGGATGATCACTTCATGGAGATCTCTCATATCCTGCGAGGTGAAGAGTGGATTCCAACCGCGCCGGTGCACAAGCGGTTGTATGATGCCTTTGGCTGGGAGATGCCCATCATCGCCCACCTGCCCGTTATTCTGAACCCTAACGGCAAAGGGAAGCTGAGCAAGCGGACGGTCAGCTTCACTCAGGATGGGCGTAAGGTGCTTGTCCTGCTCCATGAATTCCGCCAGGCAGGGTACCTGCCGGAGGCGCTTATCAATTTTCTGACCAATATAGGCTGGAGTTTCGGCGATGATCGCGAAATCTTCACCATAACCGAGTCAGCGGAGCGCTTCGACCTGAGCCGGATAAATCCGGCGGGCGGGCGCTTCCCGATGGAGAAGCTGGGGTGGCTCAATGGCGTTTACCTCCGACAGAAATCTTTGGAGGAGATGGTTTCTTACCTGCGGACAGCGCTGGAAGGAGCCGGCTACCAGGACCTTGACGAAGAGATGCTGCAGCATATCGCGCCGCTCATTCAAACTCGTGTTCAGTGCTACGAGGACGTGGTAGCCAGGGCGGGCTTCTTCTTCATGGAGGTGGTCCCTGTCACTCCCGAAACGTTGATTCAGGATAACATGACCGCTGAGATGACCGACAGAGCGCTGGTTGCCACCGTGGAGACGCTGGAAAATCTGCCTGAATTTGAGACGCAAAGCCTGGAAGAGGCGCTGCGCTCACTGGCGGAGGCGCTGGGGCTGAAGACAAAGCAGTTATTCGGTGTGCTGCGGGTGGCGTTGACTGGTCAGACGGTCGCCCCCCCGCTGTTTGAGACGATGGCGATACTGGGGCGGCAGACCACGCTCAAGCGGCTGCAGGCTGCTCAACAAACGCTGAGCAAGCCGCAGGTTGAGTCTTGACATCCGGGGCAGGATCGCTACAATAAGCGCGTCCTTGGGGGATAGTTTAATCGGCAGAACGACTGGTTCTGGCCCAGTTAGTCTTGGTTCGAGTCCAGGTCCCCCAGCAACGCCCGTAGCATCCGGATGCTACGGGCATTTTCTTTTGAACGTGCCACGACAGGTGCAACAGGAAGGACTGTGTGTATGGAGAATAAGGAACCGGCCCGGCAGGATACAGGCCCGAATACGCCGGCTGCTCCCTCCAACTTCATCCGGGAGATTATTGATGAAGATAACCGGACGGGCCGTTACAACGGGCGCGTCCACACCCGATTCCCCCCGGAGCCTAACGGCTACCTGCATATCGGCCACGCCAAGTCTATCTGCCTGAACTTCGGCCTGGCGGAAGATTACGGCGGCAAGTACAACCTGCGCTTCGATGACACCAATCCGATCAAGGAGGAGCAGGAGTATATCGACGCCATCATTCAGGATGTACGCTGGCTGGGCTTCGACTGGCAGGATCGGCTCTATTATGCCTCTGACTATTTTGAGCAGCTCTACCAGTGGGCGGTGCAGCTTATCAAAGCCGGAAAAGCCTATGTCGATCACCTGTCAGCCGAGGCTATGCGCGAGTATCGCGGCACACTGACCGAGCCGGGCCGCGAAAGCCCCTATCGCAATCGCTCTGTGGAAGAAAATCTGGCTCTGTTTGAGCAGATGCGGGCTGGCGAACTGCCTGACGGCACCTGTGTCTTGCGGGCCAAGATTGACATGGCATCGCCCAACCTGAATATGCGCGACCCGGTTCTGTATCGTATCCTGCACGCAGAGCACCCGCGCACCGGCAACGCCTGGTGTATTTACCCGATGTACGACTTTGCACATGGGCAGTCGGACTCGATCGAAGGCATCACGCACTCCATCTGCACGCTGGAATTTGAAGATCATCGCCCGCTGTATGACTGGCTGATCGAACAACTGGGCATCTACCACCCGCGTCAGATTGAGTTCGCCCGGCTGAATCTCACCTATACCGTGATGAGCAAGCGCAGGCTGATCCGGCTGGTGCAGGAAGGGTATGTCCGCGGCTGGGATGATCCACGCATGCCGACGCTCTCAGGCCTGCGACGACGGGGGTATCCTCCGGAGGCAATCCGGGCTTTTGTCGAGATGACCGGTGTGGCCAAGAGCAACAGCACCGTTGAGATCGCGATGCTGGAATACTGTGTCCGTCAGGATTTGAACAGACGTGCCCCGCGCGTGATGGGTGTCCTGCGTCCCTTGCGTGTAGTGCTGCTCAATTATCCTGAGGGCCAGGTGGAAGAGTTTGAGGCTGTCAACAACCCGGAAGACCCGGCCGCCGGGACGCGCAAAGTGCCGTTCTCGCGGGAGCTGTATATCGAGCAGGACGACTTTATGGAGGACCCTCCGGATAAGTTCTACCGGCTGGCGCCGGGGCGCGAGGTGCGGCTGCGCTACGCCTACTTTATCAAGTGCGTCGGCGTGGTCAAGGACGAACAGGGCAATATCGTCGAGGTGCAGTGCACCTACGATCCCGCCACCCGCGGCGGCGACGCTGCCGACGGGCGCAAAGTTAAGGCGACCCTCCACTGGGTATCGGCGGCCCACGCCGTGGAGGCCGAAGTGCGCCTCTATGATCATCTCTTCACCCAGTCTAACCCCAATGATGATCCTGAAGGGCGTGACTTCACCGCCCTGATCAACCCGCGCTCGCTTGAGGTTCTGACTTCATGTCGTGTTGAGCCGGGGCTGGCCGGCGCGGCAGCAGGCGCCCGGTATCAGTTTGAGCGGCTGGGGTACTTTGTGGTCGATCCCGATTCTGACGCCGGGCGGCTTGTCTTCAACCGGACGGTCACGCTGCGCGACGAATGGGCCAAGATTCAGAAGGCTCAGCAGGGGTAAAGACGGTGTTGTATCCTTCGCCGATATGATGAACACGGATGTTCATGAAAAAACGCCCCGGTATCTTCCGGGGCGTCTTTGTCTGTGCATCCGCTGAATCCTTCTTTACGGGCGGACAACCTGAATGCTGCACTGCCCGGTGTGGCCGTCCGCGTCATAGGCGATCGCCGTGATTGTGTGTGTCCCCGGCGACAGCCCGGCCGGGTTGTAAAGACCGCATGTAGCATCCCCGCTGCCCAGACAGTAGCGATAGACATACTCGGTGCGATAGTAGGTCCCGTCGATCAGGAACTCGACGCGGTCAATGCTGCCAGGCCCCTGATTATCGGTCACTATCGCCTCTATGCTAAACGGGGAGGTGACGGTAGTTCCGCTGGCGATGCCGGCGCACTGAACGCGCGGCGCTTCACACATACTCACGCGCGGCGCATGATCTCCCAGCCCCATGAGGGCATCGCAGAATACGCTCTGAATCTGCTGCCCGAGCAGGCCTACAATAACGATGGTAACGACGGCAACCAGCACCAGGATAAGTGCATACTCAACCAGCCCCTGACCGCTGGCCCCTGATTGCTGCCTGTCCTTAAGAGGCAACATAAGCGAACTCCTTATGAGGGGTACAAATAGATAAACGAAATAAGCTGTTCTATAGCTTCATCATAAGCCCAACTCGGCCTGTAGCATAGCAATTCGTCAAGTTGATACAAAACGCTAACAAATCTGACTGCATCCAGTCAAATATCAAATTCCCGCACAGCCCGGTTGACCGCTCTCGGTACCGGCCGAACATTGACATGCTTCCGGGCGCTGGTCATAATCGCGGCATGAAAACCTGGCAGACACGAATTGCGCGCGCGTTCTGTGCGATTGCGACGGCGGGTACGCTGGCCGCATGCAGCTTCACTTCCACCGCTCCGGAGCCGATTATAGTGACGGCGACGCCGGCCCCGGCCGCACCCGATCTGGCCACCCCGACTCCGTTGGTGACACCGTCTCCATCTCCTACAGCGACCGCTATCCCGGACATAGCCCTGCAAATGGCGGAGCGCCTCCTGCTGAATGGCGAATACGAAAATGCTTCGCTTACGTTTCAGACAGTCCTCGGCCAGCCTGAAGGGACGATGCCCGGCGATACCCGCGCCGCTGCCGCTTACGGCCTGGGCGAGGCAGCCCTCAGAGATGGGCACTTTGAAGAAGCCCTGGCTGCGCTGACTCAGTTTCTGGCTCAGTATCCGACGGATACTCGCGCGCCCTGGGCATATTTTTTGCGGGGGGATGCCCGCCTCGGCCAGGGACAATGGGTGGCTGCTATCGCCGATTTTGAGCAGTACCTGGCGCTCCGGCCCGGCGTGATTGACAGCTACGTTTATGAGCGTATAGCTGACGCCTATCTGGCTCAGTTCTTATTCTCACAGGCGCTGGAGACCTATGAGCGGGCGATTCAGGCGGGACGGGGCCTTGTGCCGCTCCTGGCCCTGCGGGAGAAGGTTGCTCAGGTATACCTGAATACCGGGCAGTATGCCGCCGCCGTCGCCCAGTATGACGCCATCTTAGAGGTGGCCCAGAATCCGGGGTATCGCGCCGAGATTATGTTCCTGGCTGCACAGGCCCTGGAGGCTGGGGATCAGACAGCGGAGGCTCGCGAACGATATCGCCAGATTATGACAGCCGCTCCAACGACGGATTACGCCCGCCAGGCGATGCGCATCCTGCGGGGGGCGGGCGAGGCTGTCGCGCCTGAGCTGCGGGCGCAAATCAGCTACGCGGCAGGAGATTTTGCCGATGCCATCGCCGCCTTCCATCTCTATACCAGCCAGACTCCACTGGGCGATATACCGCCGGCGATGCACCTCTCCCTGGGGCGAGCCTACCGCGAAGTGGGCAACATGAGCGCGGCGTGGACCTCCTTCCAGACGGTGCTTGACCTGGCGCCAACAAGTCCGGAATTCGGCACCGCCTTGCTGGAGCAGGGCCGGACTCTCTTCCTGGCCGATGATGTGAACGGCGCGATCGAACGCTACCTGTATCTTGCCGACACCTATCCGACGCTGCCGGAGGCCGCCGAAGCCCTGTGGCGAGTAGGATACCTGTACGAGATGCAGGGGCAGCAGGCGGAGGCGATCACCCTCTTCGAGCGTTTGGGGCGGGCTTATCCGGGCAATGAATGGGCGATGAGTGGGCTGCTTCGCGCCGCGACGATTGCGCTCAACCGCAATGATATGGCCACGGCAGAGCGCGTGCTGGCCGCCCTGGGGGCTACCGGCTCCGGCGAGGATGCGGCGGCGGCCTATTTGTGGCTGGGGAAGCTGGCGCAGCAAAACGGCAACACGACTCAGGCAGAGGCTGCCTTCCGGGCGGCGGCGATGGCTGATCCGGGTGGTTACTTCAGCATCCGGGCGGAAGACCTGCTGTCAGGGCGCGCGATCTTCGGTCCACCGCTTCAGTACCGTTTTGAGTTTGACAGCCAGTTGGAGCTGGGACAGGCCGAGGATTGGCTCCGGACGACGTTCGGGTTCACACAGACAGAAGCATTGTGGCCGATGTCACCCGCGCTACAGGCCGATCCGCGCGTCGTGGCCGGGCGCGAGCTATGGGCGCTCCTGGCGGTGGATGAAGCGGGGGAGGAATTTTACAGCCTGCTGGATTCGTTCAAGGATGATCCGCTCTCGACATACCAACTGGCTATCTGGCTGCGCGGAATCGGCGCTTATCCGCACTCGATCACGGGCGCTGCCAATATCATCAAGGTGGCCAATATCCCAACTCTGTCAGCGCCGCCATACCTGGCTCGAATGCGCTACCCGGCTTTTTATAGCGACCTGGTGATTCCGCAGGCTCAGGCCTACGGAATTGATCCGCTGCTTTTGCTGGCTCTGATCCGCCAGGAAAGCCTGTTCGATCGGTATGCTACCGGTGGAGCGGGGGAGAAGGGACTGACCCAGGTAATTCCCAGCACGGCGGAACATATTGCGGCGCGGCTGGAATGGCCCGGCTACCTGCCTTCGGTGCTGTTTCGGCCTTACGCGAGCATTGCGTTCGGGGCTTATTACCTGTGGGAGCAGCTTAATCGATTCGAATTCAACGTCCCGGTGGCGCTATCAGCCTACAATGCCGGTCCGGGCAACGCCGCGCGGTGGCTGGAAACTGCCGGGAGTGACCCTGACCTGTACATCGAAGCGATCGACTATGGAAGCACGCGCGCCTATATCCGCCGCATTTACGAACACTACCATATGTACCGCCAGCTCTACGGGGCCGGGTAGAGCGATGCAAAGAAAAAAGCCTCATCCCGAAAGGGGAGGCTCTCTCCGCTCTAATTTGACTTGTGACCGGGCTGGCTACTCGGCAACCATGTTGATATCCAGCATCTTGCGGACCTTATCCACCAGATCGTGGTGCAAGATTGGCTTGGGCAGGTAATCGTTTGCACCAGCGTCCATACCTCGCATGACGCTTTCGGCATCACCGCGTGCAGAGAGGATCAGGACAGGAGTATCCATGGTCTGTGGGCGAGACCGGATCACGCGGCACAATTCGATACCGTCCATCCCCGGCATCATGACATCGAGGATGATCAAATCGGGAGAACCTTTTTCCAGTTCAGCCAGTGCGGCGTTGGCGTCTTTGGCTTTAAGGACGCTGAATCCCCCCCGTTCCAACATGATACCAATTAATGTCAGAGCACCAATTTCGTCATCCACAACCAAAATATGTTTCATCCCCAGAATCTCCCTTCTCGCGGCGGTGTCAGTTGGGATGTCACCACCCTGTGCGAATAGTGTAGCATCCTTTCAGGGCTTTGCAAATAAAAGTAAGAGGGAGTTAAGTAGAATTCAGAAATTATTAACAGCAATGACGGCTGTATCGTTAATCTTTTGTGAATCACTCATATTTCGGACATTTCATCTGCTGCCGGCGGGATACAGATGTAACTTGTGCGGAACGATGTACGCCGTTCATTCGGGGTTCGGTGAGGAGGATAGTATGCCGGATACAGAAGCGAACGACATCGCTTATGGCGATCAGGTGCTCTTTATGGGGCGGGATCGCAAGCCATTCCTGCGGACGCTGTTCCCGGGTGAGCAGCTCCAGACTCATGACGGGGTGCTCCGGTTTGACGATCTGGTGGGCATCCCGTTTGGCAGCATTGTGCAGACCCACCTTAAGCGGGATGTTCTTTTGCTCCGGCCCAGCACCGATGATCTGATCCTGTTCCTGCGGCGAGAGACGCAGATTATCTTCCCGAAGGACCTGGGATATATCCTGCTCAAACTGGGGATCCGCCCCGGGAGTCGCGTGATTGAAGCGGGGACGGGCAGCGGCGGCCTGACTATCGTGCTGGCTATGATGGTCGGCCCGACCGGGCACGTGTACAGCTATGACCGGCGCAGCAAGCCGCTTGCGCTGGCCCGGCATCACCTGGAACGCCTGCATCTGCTCGATCGAGTGACCCTGTATGAGCGGGACGTGACCGAAGGATTCGATGAGCGGGACGCTCACGCTCTTTTTCTGGACCTGCCCGACCCCTGGGAATATCTGAATCAGGCGCATGATGCGCTGCGGGGCGGGGGCATCATCGGCTGTACCGTCCCTACGATCAACCAGCTCATTCGCCTGAATAAGGCGCTGCACAGTTACCGCTGGTTTTATATCCAGATTGAGGAGCTGCTGCTGCGCCAGTACAAGACTCTGGCTAACCGGGTTCGGCCCGATGACCGGATGGTCGGGCATACCGGCTTCCTCTTATTTGCCCGGCGCGTGTTCGTCAGTGAGGGGGGAGACAGCCAGCTCTTTGGCGAAGAATCTGAGTGGGGCAGTGATGCCGCCGACGGTGAGGCTGGATAGCGGACGGGGATTGCCGGCGCGCCGTTTGCTGCGCCGGCTCCGGTTGCAGAATAAAAAGAGGGCGCATTGACGCCCTCTTTGTCTGCGTGACGAAGAACAGGTCTATTACTCTTCTTCTTCGACTTTGCCGCGCTTGATGACTTCCACCTCGCCAGCTTCGGCCGCCATTTCTTCTTCTGACGGCTCTTCCAGGCGTGTCGCGAAGTCGGTCCGCACAAGCTCAACTTCTGGTTCGATCGCCACAGTGACCCCGGCTGGAATCTTGAGATCAGCAACTGTCAGGAAATCGCCGATCTCAACAAGCTGGGACAGGTCGAGCGTAACTTCGTGGGGGATGTTGGTGGGCAGACAATGCACCGGAACGGTGTTGGCGTTGGTGATCAGCATGGCCTGTCCGTTGCGGATGATTTCCGACTGCCCGATCAGCGTGACCGGAACATCAACAGTGATCCTGGTGGTCAGGGAGACGGCGTGGAAATCAACGTGAAGCAGCTCCCCCCTCAGGTGGCCGCGCTGAACATCGCGAACCAGGACGTTATGTGGCTGACCGTTGACAGTCAGCACGATCAGGTTCGTGCCGCCCGCCGCGCGCAGCGATGCCCGCAGTTCGTCATGCGGAATCTGGATATGGACAGGCGCTTCAACATTTGTCCCGTAGATCACGGCCGGAATCAGGCCCTGTGCGCGGAGGTGCCTGACCTTTTTGCCGGTGATGGTCCGGGGCTGGGCTGTCAAGGTAATCTGATCAGACATGGTATCTTGCTTCTCCCTGCATATTCTGGTGATAGGATGCTCGCCGTACTTCTGCTTTGAGTTGTGAGACTCTCTGCCTCCTCCGCGGCCTGCGCCGGCACCCCGCGCAAGATAGGGAGTGGATGTGCCGTCGCGCCTGCCGGACGGGGAGGCGGCAAGGCCAGAGAACGCGCCACCTTGCGTGTGGAATACTGTCCCGCGCACGGGAACCGATTCCGGAGATTGCCAGGGCTTCTGCCGGGATGCCTGCCATAATCTCTGGAAACGGCCAGGTACGGTGATGCTGTACCGGAGAGCGGCTGGATATCAACCTGATTCGAAAGCCTGTGCGGAACGTGATGCCGCCGTTTTCGGAAACAGATTGCGACGGAGTGAGCCGCGTGTCCTGCGCTAAAGACAACGCTTCTGACCGGAGTTTGTTAAGCATGCCTGCCGGACACCGGGCGGCGAGTACGTCAGAGTTGTGCCCTGGCGGAGCTGCCCCGCGCAACAATGAATCGGCGACCTGCAAAGCTGCGGGGCAATTGTAGCGGGGCGGTCTGCCGCCGTCAATCCTGATCTGCCCGGCTTTGGCCCGTTAACCGCCTTTGCCCTCTACGCTTGAGAACTTCGTGAAAGTGACTGCCTTACGCCCCTGACCCTGTGTATACTTCGGATATTGTCAGGTATTTGCTGGCCGGGAAAGAGCACATGGATCAACAATTACAGACCGCCATCCGTCTCATACATGCCTCACCGATCCAGGCGGCGCTGGTTGCCAGCGGCGGCGGCAGTCAGGCGTTCGCCTGGCTGATGAGCGTGCCCGGCGCAACCCGGACTGTGCTGGAGGTCACGCTGCCCTATAGCTACGCCTCTTTTGATCGATTTGTGGGATTTCACCCGGAGCACTATGTGACGCCGGAAATCGCTGTGGCGATGTCCCGCGTGGCTTACCGGCGGGCGCGAATCCTGGCGCCAGAGGGGACGCCCTCGATCGGAGTTGCCTGCACGGCCACTCTGGTCACCGATCGGCCCAAGCGCGGCGAGCACCGCTGCCATGTCGCTGTGATGGACGAGGCCGGAATCACCGCCTATACCCTCACCCTGACCAAGGGGAAGCGCGACCGGGCCGAAGAAGATGATGTGGTCAGCCGGCTGATTATCGCGGCGCTGGCCGATGTCTGCGGAGTGGAATCTGCGATTGAACTGGGGCTGTTGCCCGGCGAACAGGTTGAGCGGACGCGGACTGAATCGCCCGATCCGGTGCTGGCCCTGTTGCGCGGGCAGACGCCGGCGATCACGATTGCGATTTCGGGGCAGGTGTCCACGGCCCGGCTGCGCGGGGCGGTGCTTCTGCCCGGGGCCTTCAACCCGCTGCATGGCGGGCACTTGCAGCTCGCCCACGTGGCCGGGCAGATGACGGGCAGGCCGGTATATTTCGAGCTGTCGATCAGGAATGTGGATAAACCGCCTCTGGTAGAGGCTGAAGTCCGCCAGCGGTTGGAGCAGTTCTGGGGGCGCGGGACCATTGCGGTGACGGCAGCTCCGTTGTTTGAAGAGAAGGCCGCCCTGTTCCTGGACAGCATTTTTGTCGTAGGCTATGACACGGCGACCCGGCTGGTCAACCCGCGATATTATGGCGACAGCACTGCTGCCATGCTCCGCTCGCTGGCGTCGATACGGGAGCACGGCGGCCGATTTCTTGTCGCCGGGCGGCTGTACGGCGATCGTTTTCGCACGCTGGTCGATGTCCCGGTGCCGGAAGGCTTTGCCGACCTGTTCGCGGCTATTCCGTCGGACCTGTTCCGGGCGGATATCTCATCCACCGAGCTGCGCGAGAAGTTCCTCAATCATATCCTGGGAGAGTAAAGAAACGTATGGAGAGTGTGCTATCGCATCCGCGGCTGGCAGCCTGGTACCGCGCCAGTCGCCCCCGCACGCTGACGGCAACATATGCGCCGCTCGGGCTGGCGGCCGCCCTGGCGCTGGACGATAACGTGTTCGATCCGGGGCTGTTCGTATTCGCCCTGCTGGGGGCGCTGTTTTTGCAGGTGGCGGCCAACCTGATCAACGAATACGCAGATTACCGGCGGGGCGCGGATGTGCTCAAGCAGGCCGGGCAGGGCATGGTGATCAAGCAGCAGGTCCTGTCTCCGAAGTCAGTATTGCGTGGTGCGATAGCGACGACGATGCTGGGTGTCCTGATCGGGCTTTATCTGCTCTCGCGCAGCGGGCCGCTGCTGCTGTGGATCGGACTGGGAGGTGTCCTCGTCGTCATCCTGTATACGGCCGGGCCATTCCCGCTGGCCTATCACGGGCTGGGAGAGATTGCTGTGTTCTTCTTCATGGGGCCGCTGATGGTGCTGGGGACGTACTACGCGGTTTCGGGCGGCATGGTGAGCGGGCGCGCCGCGCTGACCGGGCTGCCGATCGGGTTCATGGTGGCGGCTATTTTACATGCCAATAATATCCGCGATATGGACGCCGACCGCGCCGCCCACAAATGGACGCTGGCCGTGATCTACGGCCTGCGCTTCGCCCATGCGGAGTATCTTTTCCTGGTCGGCGGGGCCTACGTGATGGTGGCGATCATGGTTCTTCTGGCCGTGATGCCCGTGCCGACCCTGCTGGTCGTTGTCACCGCGCCGGAGGCGTACCGTCTGATTCGGATTATGACGACCAGCGGCGATACGGCGCTCCTTCACCAGGCGCAGGGCCGCACAGCGCGGCTGCACGGGCAGTTTGGATTGTGGCTGGTCATCGGCTGGCTGGCAGCGCTGCTGATCAGAGCTGCGGCAAGCCTGTGACCCCCCGGGGCGGAGCGGATGCTGATCAGGGCATGGTGAGATCAGTCAGCAGGAGCGGGAACGTATCGCCGTACAGCCCCAGCGTCACCGTAACTCCTGCCGACGGCATGGCCGCTATTTCATTGTTGCTCAGCACCAGCAGACAGGCCGTGGTCAGCCGTCCTTCAGCGCCGGGGATATTGTCTCCCGCGATACAACTCCAGCGCTCAGGGCCGAACGCGCTATCGACCAGCCGGCGGTCGCCGCCTTCGTCGGCCAGCATGACGTGCAGTCCGCCAGCGAACAGCGGAGGCTCTGCGGCGTTCAGGCTGCCGTCGGGGGGCGCAGTTTCCAGGACTAACGAGAGGGTGTTCTGGTCAACGCGGATCAGCCGCATGGCCCTGACGCAGAACTCTGGCCCACAGACAGGTTGAGGGGTGGCTTTGCCGCCGCACGCTGCGCCAGCGGTCAGAATCAGCATGGCGGCGAGCATCAGCACGGACTTATTCATGGGGTGCGCTTTCCCGGTGGAAGAATGCAGATATCGCTGCTCTTCAGCATACCATGTGTCGTTGTGACGCCCGATAGTCCGCTGGTCTGGGTTGTCGCCTGATCGGAGTGCAAGAGTCAGATTCGCGTCAGGCATTGCCGAGGATTTTCGTCGATAATCGAGTATGATGTATGGTATAGGTGGGTGTTATCGGACTATGGCAAGAAACGGTCATTCCTCATCCCCCGGGACAGCCGTTATGTCCACTCCTGAAACGCGATCAGCGCCGGTGGAGGCGCGTCATTCTCCGACACCGCGTCCCGGCCGCGCCCGCGGGGTGCGGCGACGCGCCCCGGTTACTCGCCCTGATCCGGCGCCTCAGCCGCGAACGGCAAGCAGGATCGCGCCCGCCGCCTCACCCCGGCGGCGAGTCTTCCTGTGGGGATCTGTTGCCGGGATGGTGGCGGCTATCCCGGTTGTCCTGGCCGGGACGGCGCTGTTGTTCCTGGCCTTCGTCGCGGTGCTTTATGGGAATCGGATTTTTCCACGCGTTTCTGCCGCCGGGATCCGCGTCGGCGGCATGACGGAGGAGCAGGCCGCAGTGGCGCTGCGGGATGGCTGGCGGGTGCTCACGCTTCGCGATGGGAATACTGAGTGGACCGTTGATCCTGCGGCCTTCGGTGTGACGCTGGATGCGGAAGCGACCGCCGCCGGGGCATTTGCTCAGGGGCGAGGGCAGGGCGCCGCGTTGACCGGCCTGGCGAGCGCAGTCGATGTCGCGCCGATCCTGAATGTAGACACTTCTCTGGGGCGGGAGGCGCTGGCCGGGTTTGCGCCGCAGGTAGAGCGCGCGCCGGTTGACGCCGGCGTTCGCCTGGTTAACGGACATGCCGAGGCTGCGCCGCCGGTGAATGGACGGGCGCTGGATATCGAGAGGACGCTGGCCCGCCTGCAGGACGGCGCGGAGCTGGCCGACGGTGCGCTGGACCTGGTGATGGTCCCCGTCCCCCCGGCTATCTCCGATTCCAGCGTTATGGTCGCCGCGGCTGAAGTGCTGCTCAGCCACGATCTGAATATTCGCGCCTACGATCCGGTCACTGGCGACTCGGTTGTCTGGACAGTGCCGCCGGCTCAGTGGGCTTCCTGGCTGAACGCGGTTCCCGATTCCAGCCAGCCGACCGGCCTGATGTTCACCGTTGACGAGGCGGCTGCTGCCGCGTATGTCAGCGGGCAGGCGGCGTCCGTCCTGGACCCCTCGCGCTACGTGGTCCCGGAAGAGGTGGCGCAATCCATACGGGAATCGATTGAGGCTGGCGCGCCAGCGGGGTATGCGCGGGTGTATCACCACGACCGCGTGTATACCGTCCAGCCCGGCGAAACGCTGATTACGATCGCCTGGGACTTCGGCGTGCCCTATCCGTGGATTGAGCGGGCTAACCCCGGGCTGGGGTGGCTGGCGCCGGGGCAGCAGATCACAATCCCCTCCCCGGATAACTTTCTGGAATACCCGGTTATCCCGGACAAGCGCATTGTGGTCAGTATCAGCCGGCAGCACGCCTGGGTTTATGAAAACGGCGGCCTCAAATGGGATTGGGTTGTCAGCACCGGTATTTCGGACAGCCCGACCTGGCCGGGCATCTACCAGATTATCTCCCACGAGCCGAATGCTTACGCCGCCAACTGGAATCTCTACATGCCCAATTTTCTGGGGGTGTACCGCCCGATCCCCGGCGCGGATTTCACCAACGGGTTTCACGGATTCCCGACGCGGGGCGGCAGCCAGCTCCTCTGGACCAATAATCTGGGCACCCCGGTGACGTATGGGTGTATTCTGCTGAGCAATCAGAATGCGCAGTTGTTGTACAACTGGGCGGAAGAAGGCGTCGTGGTGGAGATACAACCCTGAACAGGCAGGGCAGGGCAATGTAAAGAGGGCGACTCCCTGAGCAGTCGCCCTTTTTGTAATCTCGGAACTGGAATTGCCCTTATTCTTCGTTCAGGTAGAGATGAATTGACTCGGCCGCGTGCAGCCCGGCGCGGATGGCCGTAGTGACCAGGTCCGGCCCGGTGACGACATCGCCGCCAGCCCAGATGTTGGCGACCGATGTCTTGCCCGTCCGGGCATCGGCTGTGATCAGGCCCCAGTCGTGAGTATCCAGGGCTGGCGTGGTCTCGCCCAGCAGCGGATCAGGCCAGTAGCCCAGCGCCAGGGCTACGGTGTCCGCTGGCTCGATATACTCGGAGTCGGCGATCTCGACAGGCCGGCGGCGCCCGCTGGCATCAGGCTCTCCCAGGCGCATCCGGACGAACTCAATGCCGGTCAGGCGGCCTTCTTCGTCGCCGATGAAGCGTTTGGGGGCCGTCAGCCATTCGAAGCGGGCGCCTTCTTCGCGGGCATTCTCGCGCTCGGCTTTGCAGCCGGGCATCTCGGCCTCGGTTCGGCGATACGCACAGGTCACATCCAGTTTGTAGCCCTGCGCCTGCTGCAAGCGCAGCGATGTGCGAGTGCAATCCATTGCCGTATCCCCGCCGCCGATGACGAATACGCGCTTGCCGACAGTCAGCGGCTCGTCGGCTTCCTGGAATGCGGCCGGCTGTAACGCGCGCGGGACATTGGCCCGAATCAGGAATTCGCCGGCCTGGTAGACCCCTTTGAGGTCAGCGCCTTCGAGTTTGGCCGGAGCATCGATATTGGCGCCAACGCCGATGAAGACGGCATCGAAGTCATCTGCCAGTTTTTGCAAGGGGATATCCTGCCCGATGCGGGTGTTCGGGATGAACTTGACACCCAGCTTTTCCAGATGCTTGACTTTGGTGACCACCCGATCTTTGCTGAGCTTGAACGCCGGGATACCATAGATTAGAAGGCCGCCGGGGAAGGGGTTGGCATCATAAACAGTTATGTCATGGCCTTTGCGGCGCAGATTTTCTGCTGCCGCCAGCCCGGCAGGCCCGGCCCCGACAATAGCAATCCGCTTGCCCGTATCAGGCGCTATATCACCGATCGGTATGCCTTCTATCGCATACTGATATTCGACCACGAATTTCTCGATCTTGCCGATGCGGACTGGCTCGCCGCTGTTGCCGCCGCCATGTGTGCAGGACCCCTCACACAGGCGCTCCTGCGGGCAGACGCGGCTGCAGATCTCAGGCATGGGACTCGTCTTGCGAAATGTCTCAGCCGCTTCGATGAAACGGCCTTGTTCCGTCAGGCGTAGCGCAGTGGGGATGTCGTTCCCGAGGGGGCAGGCGAGCTGGCAGGGGGCCGGATCGGGGCATTGAATACAGCGACCTGCTTCTATACAGGCGATTTCCGCCTCGTAGTTGAAATATATTTCGTTGAAGTTCTTCAGCCGTTCAAATGCATCCTGTTTGGAGACGGGCTGCATGGGGATGGAGGCCCGCGCTTTACGATCAATTTCGAGGTCGGCCCGCTTGGTCGGCATGCTGGTTTCCTTATGATGACAAAACAAACCGGACAGGTATGTTCTTTCTTTCTACAACACTATCCTGCTTATTCCACTACCTGTAAGTGAAATCTATCACATATCTGGAGCTAACCGTCAGCAGTTCCCTGTGAGACTCTTCACGTGGGGGCAGGCCCGGAGCCGCGCATGATTCCCGAAACCGGGCTGGCAGCTCAGCGGTGTTTGCAAGGATGCCCTCGCGTTACAGGCGCGGCGCTTCAGGAAGGGGTTTCGTCAGTGGAAAAGAAAGACCGCCCTGTTGGGCGGCCGGGATGGAGCGGGTAACGGGATTCGAACCCGTGACATTCAACTTGGGAAGCTGACGTTCTACCACTGAACTATACCCGCCTGCGCTACTCTATGGGG
>WBZO01002288.1_pt1 | contig 25419 bp, 29 predicted proteins | sample 5204261 | NCBI WGS metagenome assembly WBZO01 (sample SAMN12412400, study PRJNA552823) | activated sludge metagenome | isolation source: activated sludge from anammox sidestream of wastewater treatment plant... | place: USA: North Carolina | collected 2017-09
CGGGCTGCTCTTCGTGCCCGTACAACTCGCCGGCGCCGGGATGATGCTGCTCTCCGGCCGTGCCGTCCGATGGCTCGGCCTGCGCCGCCTGCTGCTCGTCTCGCTCACGGCCGTCGTCGCCGGCCTGGCCGTCCTCGCCGCCATCGACCACGTCGCCGCCTTCGCCGGGCTCGCGCTCGCACAGGCCGGCTTCGGGCTCGCCGCGCCCGCCATCGGCGCCTACGTGAACGACCGCACGGAGTCCGAGGTGCGCGCGACGATCCTCTCGGTCGCGCCGCTCGGCACGTCGCTCACGTTCTCCATCGTCGCGCCGGTCGCCGGCGTGCTCGGCGACGGCTCGCTGCAACTCGGCTTCGGCGTCCTCGCCGGCACGATCCTCCTCGGTGCCGGCGGCGCCTACCTCGCCTGGCGGCGCGCCGACGCACGCGACGCCACGAGGGCGCTCGGGTAGGCTCGCCCTGCATCGAACACCCCGGCACCCGGAAGGCTCCGTCATGCCCGTCGCCACCGCCCGTCGCCTGCTGCTGGCCGGCGTCGCCGCACTCGCCCTCCTCGGCGGTGCCTGCGCAAGCGAGGAAGCCGAGGACGCGCAGCCCTCGCCCACCGAGGTCGTCGCCCCCGCCACCACGACGGTCGAGACGACCGACACCCCGACCCCGACGCCCGAGCCGGAGATCACATACGACCCCGCGCTCACCCTCGACGATGTCGACTGCACGCCGGAGGCGCTCGCGATCGCGGACTCGGACTACCTGGATGCGTTCGTCGCGGCGCACGTCGTCGTCGACGGCGTCCTCGGCCAGGTCTGCCACGGCGAGGAGGACCCGCGACTCTTGGAGGCGTGGGAAATGCTGCACGCCTTCGTCCCCGCCGAGGAGTTCGACACGCTCGTCCTCTTCGCCGGCTTCGAACACCTCGCCGACGACGACGCCCCGCTCGGCAACATCATCGCCTACGTGAACTCGACGTCCGACCCGTTCCGCACGCGCTTCCAGATCTCCATCAACCTCGCGGTGGAGGAGGCCGCCGACCCCCGCCGTCTCACGCTCGCGCACGAGTTCAGCCACATCTTCACGCAGGAGGACGACCAACTCGACCGCACGATGGACCCGTTCGCCTGCCCCACCTACTACAACGGCGAGGGCTGCTTCGAGGCGACCTCCTACGTCGCCGAGTGGATCGCGGCGTTCTGGGACCCCGCGGACATCGAGGCCATCGACCCGTGGGAGGAGGACGTGGACGGCGCGTTCGCGCGCTGCGACATCGACGGCGGGTTCCTCGGCCCGTACGCCGCCACCTCGCCGGAGGAAGACTTCGCCGAGGCGTTCTCCGCCTTCGTCTTCGACCTGGAGGTCGACACCCCCGGCCTGGAGGCGCGCTACGCCTTCTTCGAGCAGCGCCCCGCCCTCCGCGCCTTCCGCGACGCCGCCCGCGCCGCCGCCCTCACCCCGATCGACAACACCTTCGACGGCTGCGGCTGACGCTCGCGTCCACCTGACACGCACCGAGGGGGCCTCGCGGCCCCCTCGGTCGTTCGCTCGCTGAGCCGCGCCGCTACACGCTGGCGACCTGCGCCTCCAGCACCTCCGGGGCCGCCGCGCCGGCGGTGCGCTCGAAGGTGAAGTCGGCGCCGTCGTGGTCCACGGTGATGCGGTCGCCCTCCCGGAACTCGCCGGAGAGGACGCGCTTCGCCAGCGGGTTCTCCACCTTGCGCTCGATCAGACGGCGCAGCGGGCGCGCCCCGAACTCCGGGTCGTACCCCTCGCGCGCGAGGACATCCAACGCCCGCTCCGTGACCGCGAAGTCGATCGCGCGCTCAACGAGGCGCTCCCGCACCGCGTCCACCTCCAGCGAGGCGATGCGCCGGATCTCCGGCTCCGTCAGCGGCTCGAACACGATGATGTCGTCCAGCCGGTTCAGGAACTCCGGGCGGAACGCGCGCTTCATCGCGCCCTCCACCTCCCGGTGCAGCCGGTCGGCGTCGCCGTCGCTCGTCGCCCGGCGGAAGCCCAGCGCCTCCGTCTTCGCCCCGGTGCCGAGGTTGCTGGTCATGACGATCACGGTGTTGCGGAAGTCCACGGTGCGCCCGTGGCTGTCCGTCAGGCGGCCGTCGTCCATCACCTGCAGCAGCGTGTTGAAGATGTCCGGGTGCGCCTTCTCGATCTCGTCGAACAGGATCACCTGGTACGGCCGGCGGCGGACCGCCTCCGTCAGTTCGCCCGCCTGGTCGAAGCCCACGTAACCCGGAGGCGCACCGATCAGCCGCGAGGCGGTGTGGCGCTCCTGGTACTCCGACATGTCCAGCCGGATCAGCGCGTCCGCGTCGTCGAACAGGTACTCCGCCAGCGCCCGCGCCAGGTACGTCTTGCCGACGCCCGTGGGGCCCACGAACACGAACGAGCCGATCGGCCGCCGCGGGTCCTTCAGCCCGGCGCGCGCGCGGCGGATCGCGTCCGCCAGCGCCGTGATCGCGCGGTCCTGCCCCACCACGTGCTCGTGGAGGAACTCCTCCATCTTCAGCAGCTTCTCAGACTCGCCCTCCAGCATCCGGTCGACCGGCACGCCGGTCATCTGCGCGATCAGCGCCGCGATGTCCGACTCCGTCACGTCGTCCGAGAGCCCGTGCGCCGCCTGCCACTCCGCGCGGCGCGCGCCGTACTCCTGCTGGATCGCCAGCACCTCCTGCTTGATGCGCGCCGCCTCCTCGAAGTCCTGCCGCGAGGCGGCCGCATCGAGGCGTTCGTTCGCCGCATCCAGGCGGCGCTTCAGGTCGCGCACCTCCGGCGAGATCGACTCCGCCTCGATCACGTGGCGGGACGCCGCCTCGTCGATCAGGTCGATCGCCTTGTCCGGCAGGTGACGCTCCGTCAGGTAGCGCGCACCGAGGCGGACCGCGGACTCCACGGCGGCGTCCGTGATCTTGATGCCGTGGTGCTCTTCGTACTTCGGGCGCAGCCCGCGCAGGATCGCGATCGCGTCCTCCACGCTCGGCTCGTCCACGTACACCGGCGAGAACCGCCGCTCCAGCGCCGGGTCGGACTCGATGTGCTTCCGGTACTCGTCCAGCGTGGTCGCGCCGACCACGCGCAACTCACCGCGCGCCAGCGCCGGCTTCATCATGTTGCTCGCGTCGATCGCGCCGTCCGCACCGCCCGCGCCGACGACCGTGTGCAACTCGTCGATGAACAGGATGATCTCGCCCGCGGACTGCTTCACCTCGTTCATCACCGCCTGCAGGCGCTCCTCGAACTCGCCGCGGAACTTGGACCCCGCCAGCAGCGCGCCCATGTCCAGCGCCAGCACGCGCTTCCCCTTCAGGCGGTCCGGCACGTCGCCCTCGACGATGCGCTGGGCGAGGCCCTCCACGATCGCCGTCTTGCCCACGCCGGCCTCACCGATGAGTACCGGGTTGTTCTTGGTGCGGCGGTTGAGGATCTGCATCACGCGCGCGACTTCCACGTCGCGCCCGATCACCGGGTCCAACTTGCCCTGCTGCGCGAACTCCGTCAGGTCGCGCGCCCACTTCGCCAGCGCCTGGTAGTGGGACTCCGCCGTCGGCGAGTCCACGCGCGCGCTGCCGCGCACCTGCGCCAGGGCGCGGTAGATGCGCTCCTTCGTGATCTGGAACTCGCGCATCACCGCCGCCGCTTCGCCCTCGCGCGCGTCGGCGATGGCGACGAGCAGGTGCTCCACGCCCACGTACTCGTCCTTCAGGCGCGCCGCCTCCGCGTTCGCCGCCTCCAGCATCTGCACGATGCGCGGCGTGGTGTAGATCTGCACCACGTCCTGCTGGAGCCGTGGCGCGCGGTCCAGCCCCGCCTTGATCGCGCGGCCCAGCGCGTCCACGTCCACGCCCATCTTCGTCAGCACGTCCCGCGCGAGGCCGTCCCGACGGCTCACGAGCGCGAAGAAGACGTGCTCCACGTCCCACTGCGCGTGCCGGGACTCCCGCACCAACTCCTGCGAAGCCTGCAGCACTTCCTGCGCCTGCTCCGTGAACCGGTCCTGTCGCATCATCGGGCATCACCTCCGCGGCCCTGCGCCGCGCTGTTGTCGTCGTCCATGCGCGCTCGTCCCTCGTAGCGGGCGAGCTCCGCGCGCGTCTGCTCCAGCTCGCGCTGCATCTCTTCGATCTGGCGGCGCATCTGGAGGATCACCTCGACCCCCGCGAGGTTCACGCCCAGGTCGTTCACCAGCCGCACCACCTGCCGCAGCCGCTCCACATCTTCCGCGGAGAAGAGCCGCGTGTTCCCCTGCGACCGCGCCGGCCGCAGCAGGCCGATGCGCTCGTAGGACCGGATCGTCTGCTGGTGCAGCCCCACCATCCGCGCCACCACCGAGATCTGGAACACCGGCTCGTCGTGCGAGAACGTCACGAGGCCGCCTCCGTCCGCGCGTTTGCATCCGCCTCGACGGTGGTCGTCGCGCGCAACTGCTCGAAGAGCGCGCGCTGCTCGTCCGTCATCGGCTCCGGCAGCACCAGCCGCACCTTCGCGAACAGGTCGCCGAAGCCGCCCTCGCGTCGAGGCATCCCCTGGCCCGCGAGCCGGAAGACGCGGCCGCCCTGCGTCCCCGCCGGGATGCGCAGCGCCAGCGCCTTCCCCTTCAGCGTCGGCACGCGCACCTCGCCGCCCAGCGCCGCCTCTGCCACGGGTGCGTCCACCTCCACGTGCAGGTCGTCGCCGCGGCGCTCAAAGCGCGGGTGCGCCGCCACCTCCACGCGGATGAACAGGTCGCCCGGCGCGCCGCCGTTGCCACCCGGCGCGCCCTTCCCGGCGATGCGGATGCGCTGGCCATCCGCCACCCCGGCCGGGATCGACACCTCCAGCCGTCGAGGCGTGGCGATGCTCCCGCTGCCGCGGCAGGCGTGGCAGGTCGCGCTCGCGATCTGGCCGGTGCCGCCACAGGTGCGGCACGGCTCCGCACCGCTGCGCACCTCGATCGTGCGGGTGAGGCCGGCGTACGCCTCCTCCAGCGTCAGGCGCAGGCCCGTCTCCAGGTCCTGCCCGCGCTGGCGGCCGGAGGCGCGCCGGAACAGCGACTCGAACATGCCGCCGCCGCCACGCCCGCCGCCGAACAGGTCGCCGAGGTCAATGCCCTCGCCACCCTGGAAGGAGAAGCCGCCCCCGGGGCCGCCGAAGCCGGGGCCCGCGCCCGCTCCCTGGCGGCGGCGCATCTCCTCGATCTGGTCGGCGTGCTGCCACTGGTCGCCGTACTGGTCGTACTTGCGGCGCTTCTCCACGTCGGACAGCACCTCGTAGGCGGCGTTGATCTGCTTGAAGCGCGCCTCCGCGTCCGGGTTGCCCGGGTTCACGTCCGGGTGCCACTGGCGCGCCAGCCGGCGGTACGCCGAGCGGATCTCCTTGTCGGAGGCCCCGCGCTCCACGCCGAGCGTGTCGTAGTAGTCCTGCGCCATGACGTCAGTATACACACCGCCCGATGGTGATACGCAATCTATCTGAGTCTATTTGACTCATATCTCTTGACACGCTCTTCGAGGCAGTCGTACGCTGCTCACATCGGGCGCGGCGGCCCGGTGTATGTGACCCCTCGCCCGCCACGGGCGGGACGGACGGCCCTCTCCGTGGGCCGCGAGAGGGGCGCACGATCGCCCCGCCACCGCGCGATGGCACTGACCCGCCCGGCCCCGGGCGGCCCACTCTGATGGAAGGAGACCCCTCGATGGCTGATGTTGTGCGCCGCGATCCGTTCTTCCCCCCGGTCCGGCAGATGTTGGAGCGGATGTTCGACGACCCGTTCTTCCGTGACGCCGCCCGCACCCCCTTCGGCTTCCCGTCCGAGGAGGGCTCCCTGGCGCTGGACGTCTACGAGAAGGACAACAAGCTGCACGTGGAGGCCAGCCTCCCCGGCTTCAAGAAGGAAGAGATCGACGTCCGCGTGGAGGACGGCATTCTCTCGATCCGCGCCCAGCGGAACGAGGAGAAGGAGGAGCGCGGCGATAAGTTCTACCGCCGCGAGCGCTCCTGGGGCGCCGTCTCCCGTCGCGTCGCCCTGCCGGGCATCGTGAAGGACGCCCCGGTCGAGGCCGAACTCAAGAACGGCGTGCTCACGCTGGCGATCGCGCTCCCGCAGAAGGCGGAGCCGAAGCAGATCGAGATCAAGGGCGAGTAGCCTCCGCTCCCTCCGGCGGCCTCGCTCGGTCTCGCAGGAACCCCGGCCTCACGCGCCGGGGTTCCTGCCGTCTGCGCCACCCCGCGCCGTGGGGTACCCTCCCATGACGACCGTTGGAGGAGGGGCCATGAAGGTCATCGGCAAAGAGTTGGGCACCGTCCTCGTCGACATGTACGAGGACATCGAGAAGCGCCTCAAGACCGAGGCCGCACGCGACCTGAAGGTCGTGTCGTTCGAAGGCGCCTCCTTCTCCGACATCCAGTGGGGCGACCACGAAGTGGTGATCTCGCTCCACAACGGGATCCCCACGCGCGCCCTCAACCACATCCTCGGCATCGCCCTCCAGCACATCCGCCAGCGGCTGGACTTCTACCCGGCCGTGGTGCGCGGTCAGACGGACGTGGAGGGCGGCGCGCTCGTCCGCTCCGCGCTGCGCGAACTGATCATGAGCCCGGAGGCGGAGCAGCAGGTCGCCCCGCTGAAGATCGACATCACCTGGGAACTGAAGCAGCGCCACGAGGGGCTGAAGCAGCTCCTCCGCGACGCCCCCGAAGAGTGGAACGACGAGGGCTCCATCGGCCACGCGTTCGCGGCGCTGCAGTACGCCCGCTTCACCATCGAGCACCCGGAGGAACTGTGGGACGGGCTGCGCACGCAGTTCCGGAAGCAGCTGCCCGCGGCGGCCATGACCGGCGACGAGATCATCAGCCTGGTCGCCCAGCGCGGCTGGAAGACCCCGGGCGCGTGCGTGGAGTCGCTGGTCGCCGTGCGTGACGCGCTCGGCCTCAACGCCTTCGTGGCGATCGAGGACCGGCGGAACGGCCGCACCTTCTAGCGATCGCGGAAGCCCTCAGGAGCCGGCGACGGCCCCCATGTCGCCGCCCGCGGCCACGGGCATCACCGCGTCCTTCGCCCACCCGCGCAGGTAGGCCGCCCACTCCCGGTACCGCTCCACGTACGGGGCGTACACCACCGCCGGGTGCGCGGAGGGCTGAAAGGGCGCGTGCAGCAGCGGCATCCGCGCCTCCTGCGGCGTGCGCCCGCCCTTCCGGTGGTTGCAGTCGCGGCACGCCGTCACCAGGTTCAGCCAGTCGTGGCCGCCCCCTCGGTGCTTCGGGATCACGTGGTCCAGGGTGAGGGTGCCGCCGCGCTGGCCGCAGTACTGGCAGCGTTCGCCGTCTCGGGCGAAGACCTCGCGGCGGGTGAGGCGAGGGCGGGGGTGCGGGCGGCGGACGTAGGAGCGCAGGCGGATGACGGAGGGGGTCAGGTAGTGCCGGGCCTCGGCACCGGGTATGGGCTCGCCCCCGTTCTCGAGGATCTCCGCCTTGCCCCGATAGACCAACACGAACGCGCGTCTGACGGAGCAGACGTTCAGCGGCTCGTAGTTCTGGTTCAGCACCAGCGCCCGGTGATGCACCGCCACGGCACCCTCGTTCCCCGGGGCCGGGCGAACCGGCCGTCCCACCGCCCGTGGCTCGGACGGCGTGTGTGGGTTCGGATCGAGCGCAGTGTACCGGATCGCGTCCCGCCCCGTGGAGGCCGCTAGTCCCCCGCCACCGAGGCCGGGACACCCCCCGCCCCCTCGAGGATCGGCGCGAGCGCGCCGAGCGCCTCCCGCCACTCGGACAGCTGCCCCAGCGGGTCGCTGAACTCGGACGGCAGGCCGAGTTCGGCGAGCGGGATACGCTCGAGGAACAGCGGCGCCAGCGTGGACTCGTCCACCGCCTTCGCCACCGCCTCCGACGCCGGGAACACGGCGAATGCGATCAGGCCGAACTGCACGTACAGCAGCCCGCGGATCAGCCCCAGGAACGCGCCGCCGAGCGAGTCCACCGGCCCGAGGAGCAGCAGGCTCGCGGTCTGCTTCAGCACCGCCGCCAGCACCATGCCGGCGACCATCGCACCGGTCACGATCGCGCCGAACGCCACGAACTGGCGCGTCGTCGCGTCCTCGATCAGGAAGTCCAGGTTCGTCGCGAGGTCGTCGTACAGCATGCCGCCGAGGACGATGCCGGCGATCACGGCCGCGAGCATCACGACCTGCCGGATGAGCCCGGCGGAGTAGCCGCGGAACACCGTCCACGCGACCACGCCGGCGATGAGCAGGTCAACCCAGTTCATGCACGCCTCGCCCCAGGTGCCCGCCCGAGGGGGATCGTAGCACCGCGCACACCTCGCACGCGGTCAGTCGAACCCGAGGTGGCGCTGCCGCATGGAGACCCAGCGGCGCGGCCCCTGGCCGATCACCACGTGGTCCAGCACCGGCACCTCCAGCAACGCGCCCGCCTGCACCGCCTCGCGCGTGAACGCCACGTCGTCCGGGCTCGGCGTCGGGTCGCCGCTCGGGTGGTTGTGCGCGATCGCAATCTTGGAGGCGTTCCGCTGGATCGCCGTGCGGAACAACTCCGCCATCCGCCCCGGCGCCGCGCTCACCGTGCCGCGATACAGCACCGGAGCCGCCATCACGCGGTGCTTCGTGTCCAGCACCAGCACCCGCAGTTCCTCCTGCGGCAGCAGTTCCATCTCCGGCTGCAACAGCCGCGCGATGTCCTCCGGCCCCGTCACCTGCGGCCGCGCGTCGCCATCCAGCACGGACATCCGCCGCCCGAGCTCGAACGCCGCCGCGATCGTCGTCGCCTTCGCCTGCCCCAGGCCGTGCACCGCCGCGATGCCCGCGACATCGCTCGCCGCGAGGCCGCGCAGGCCGTCGCGCTCCGCGAGCAGGCGCTGCGCGATCTGCATCACGTCCTCGCGCGCGGTGCCGGTACGGAGCAGGATCGCCAGCAGTTCGTCCGTGCGCAGCGCCTGCGGCCCCAGCCGTTCGAGGCGTTCGCGCGGCCGCTCCTCCTCCGCCATCTCCGCCACGCGCAGCCGGTACGGCGGCGGCTGGTCCGGGACGGGCGGGGACGCCTCGGCGGTCATACGAGGTCGGGCGCCTGCTTCGTGCGCTCCACGGTGAGGATCACGTTGGTGTGGGGCCAGTGGAGGATCGCCACCTCGTCGCCCACGCGCAGTTCGCGCGCCGTGAGCTCGCCCACCTCGAACAGCCGCTTCTCCACCACCATGTAGTTCACGTGGCCCATCCACAGCACCCGCGACTTCGTCCAGAGCCGCTGCACCTCGCCGCGCGTCTCCTGCGGCCGCGCCACCACGTCCCGCAGCGCGTGCAACGCCTCGTAGTCGATCGCGAGCGCGCAGATGCCGAGGATCACGACGCCGATGATCGAGCCGGGGAGGTTGCCGATCGCCACGATCAGCAGCCACGTGAACAGCGCGCCGATGGGCGCGAAGATCGCCACGCGCCGGAGGACCACCAGCCGGTGGTTCGGCTGGTACTCCAGGTAGCGGGCCGGGTCGTACTCAGGAAGGCTCATGCGTCCCCTGGGCGTGCGCGGTCCGTCTCGGCGTTACTGGTTCGGGATGATCAGTTCCTGCCCCACCTGGATGGTAGAGGGATCCGTGATGCCGTTCGCCACCGCGATGGCATTCGCCAGCGATTCGATCTGCGATGGGTCGGAGGCGAACGCGGAGGCAATCGAGAAGAGCGTGTCGCCGGACTGCACCACGTACGTCTGCGAATCCGGCGTCGCGGTCGCCGTGGGCGTCTCGGTCGCCGTTGCCTCCGGCGTGGCTGTGGGCGTCGGCGAACCCTCGGACGGTGCGGGGGTGGCCGTGACCTCCGGCGTGGCGGTCGGCGTCGCCGTCTGCACGACCCCGGCGAGGGCGGCCGGGGGGCCGTCCTGATCGGCGCGCGCGGGCGGCAGCACCAGCAGCCACACCGCAACGATGGAGCCGATCAGCAGCGCGGCGATGGAGCCCCGGTAGACGCGGTAAGACGGCAACGCCAGGGCGGGGTCCATGCACCGCTCGCAGATCGCGTCGCCGTGCTGGTCGCAATAGAGCGCCCCGCATCGCGGGCACTCCTGCGTGGCGTCCTCGTCACATTGGAAGCACTGCACGGATCGAGCCTATCACCGATCACGGCCCGGCCGCACGCCGCCCGGGCCCACGGAAACGGAACGGCGCACCGGCCGTGGGGCCGGTGCGCCGTGAAGGCTCCGAAACGGAGCCGGACGAGCGCCGAGCTTACTTGAGCTCGACCTTCGCGCCGGCCTCCTCGAGCTTCTTCTTGGCCTCCTGGGCCTCGGCCTTCGGCATGTCTTCCTTGATCGGCTTCGGGGCAGCCTCCACCAGGTCCTTGGCCTCCTTGAGGCCCAGGGCGGTGAGCTCGCGCACGACCTTGATCACGTTGATCTTGTTCGCGCCGAAGTCCGTCAAGACCACGGTGAAGGAGTCCTGCTCCTCCTCGGCGGCGGCGGCGCCACCGGCGGCCGGGGCGGCGGCCATGGCGACCGGCGCAGCGGCGGTCACGCCGAACTCTTCCTCGATCGCCTTGTTCAGGTCGCGGAGCTCGATCAGGGTCATGCCCTTGATAACGTCCAGGACCTCTTCAACCTTGCTCATCATGTCCTCCATCTTCCGCCCAGCGGGCGGGAACACTGCGTGAATGACTGACGCCGTGGGTACGCCGGGTGGCGTCGCCTAGCCGGCTTCCTCCAGCTGCTTCGCTCGCGCCTCGACCAGGCCCACGAACTTGCGCTGCGTCGCGACCAGCAGGCCGCTGAACTCCGCGATCTTGCCCACCAGGTTCCCGGCCAGCTTGGCGACCAGTTCTTCCTTGGTCGGCACGGTCGCCAGGTCCCGGATGTACGACTCGTCCACCACCTGGCCGTCCACCACGCCGCGGCGGATGAAGACCTTGGAGTCGGCGTTCTCGCGGAGATAGGTGACCAGGGCCTTGGACGGGCCCACCGGCTCGTCGTAACCCACAATGACCGCCGTGGGGCCTTCCGCGAGTTCTGCGAACTCCGGGTGCCCGGACTGCTGTGCGGCAATGCGCAGCAGCGTGTTCTTCACGACGTGCATTTCAGCGCCGGCATCACGCAGCTTGCGGCGGAGCTCGGTCTGCTTCGCCATCCCCACGCCCTGGTACTGGGCTGAGATAGCGATGTGGGCCCGGCTCAGGACCTCCACCAGCTCCGCGACCTGCGCCTCCTTGCGGGGGGTCGGCACGCGCTCCTCCTTCTTCCGGCCGTGCCGTCTCCCCCTGGAAACAGCACGCGCCCTGCACCGCCGAGGTGAGGGCGCGGAACGCGGTCGCGCATGGGCGCGGCCGGGAGTTGCGCGGATACCCTCGCCTGTACGGGCGGCCGGTCTCGGCCATTCATCCCCTGCGGGAACCCGTAGTCTCTGGCGGCGGCCCCATGGCGGGGCCGTGAACATCGAGTATGCGGCGGGCGTCCGCTTCCGTCTACGGGACGGACGACCGCCGCCAGTCCAATCCGGCTTACGCCGTCGCGACCGCCTTCAGCTCCGTCAGGTCCAGCGGGACGCCGGGACCCATGGTCGAAGCCAGGGAGGCCGTGCGGATCAGTTCGCCCTTCGCGCCCTGCGGGCGGTTCCGGTTGATCTCCGACACCATGGCGCGCAGGTTCTCCGTGAGCGCCTCCTCCGTGAAGGAGGCCTTGCCCAGGATGACGTGCAGCACGTTGCTGCGGTCAATGCGGAACTCCACGCGGCCGGCCTTCGCCTCCTGGACGCCGCGGCCAATGTCCTCCGCGTTCAGGACGGTGTTGTTGCGCGGGTTCGGCATCAGGCCGCGCGGGCCCAGGATGCGGCCCAGCGCACCCACCTTGCCCATCAGCTCGCGCTGGGCGATGGCGACATCGAAGCCGGTGAAGCCCTCCTGCACGCGCTTGATGAGGTCGTCCGAACCCACGTGCTCCGCGCCGGCCGCCAGCGCCTGCGCGGCGGCGTCACCCTCGGCGAAGACCGCAACGCGGATCTCCTTGCCGATGCCGTTCGGGAGCACCACGGAACCGCGCAGCTGCTGGTCCGCGTGGCGGCCGTCCAGGCCCGTCTTCATGTGCAGTTCCACGGTCTCGTCGAAGCGCGCCGTGGCGCACTCCTTCACGAGCTTCACCGCGTCCGAGATGGAGTAGGCGCGGGACTTGTCCACCCGCTGGCGCAGTTCAACGACGCGCTTCGCGACTTTCGGCATTAGTCCACCACCTCGATCCCCATGGAGCGGGCGGAGCCCTCCACGGTGCGCATCGCCTGCTCCAGGTCGCCGGTGTTGAGGTCCGGCAACTTGATGGTGGCGATCTCACGCAGCTGGGCGCGGGTCACCTGGCCCACCTTCGAGATGATGTTCTTGGCCGAGCCGCGGTCCACGCCGGCGGCGCGGCGCAGCAGGTCGGACGCGGGCGGGGTCTTGAGGACGAACGTGAAGGAGCGGTCCTCGAAGACCGTCACCTTCGCGGGGATGATGCCGATCATCGCCTTCGTCTGCTCGTTGTACCCCTTGCAGAACTCCATGATGTTGATGCCGTGGGGGCCCAGTGCAGTACCCACCGGCGGCGCGGGGTTCGCGGCGCCGGCTTTCAACTGCAGGGTCACGACGGTACGGACCTTCTTCGCCATGCCTGTCTCCTATCGCCCGGGTTCGCGCCGCCGTCCGGCGGACGCCTCCCGTGCTCCCTCGTACTGAGGTATTGCCTTATTGCTTCTCGACCCCGAGGAAGTCGAGCTCCACGGGCGTCTCGCGCCCGAACATGGACACCAGTACGCGCACACGGCCGCGCTCCAGGTCGATCGAATCGACCACGCCGACCATGTCGCTGAACGGCCCGTCCGTGACCAGCACGGACTCGCCGATCTCGAACCCCACGTTGACGCGCGGCTGGCCGTGCGTCTCCTCGCGCATCATCTGTTCCATCTCCGCGTCCGGGATCGGCGTCGGCCGCTCCTTCTGCTCGGAGGTGGTAGAGGCGAACCCGGTGACGCCGGGCGTGTTGCGCACCACGTGCCACGTGCCCTCGTCCATCACCATGTGGACGAACACGTAGCCCGGGAACTTCTTGTGCGAGACCGTCCGGCGCTGGCCGTTCTTGATCTCGATCTCTTCGATGGTGGGGATGAACACCGTGAAGATCTTGCCGCCCAGGTCCATCGCCTTGACGCGCTGCTCCAGGGACGTCTTCACCTTGTTCTCGTAGCCGGAGTACGTCTGGACGATGTACCAGGCACGCCCGTCAGAGGGCTGCTCGTCAGAGACGGCGACGTCCGATTCGCGCTGCTCGTTCATGCGTGCCCCCTTAGCGCAGGATGGTCTGCTCGACGACCCAGCCGAAGGCCAGGTCAGCCGCGCCCAGGACCGCGCCAATGGCCAGCGCGACGACGATCACGACGAAGGTGAGGTTGCCCACCTCCCGGCGGCTCGGCCAGGTGACCTTCTTGAGCTCGCTCAGGATGTCCTGTGCCCAGCGCGGCTTGAAGAACGAGCCCTTGCGCGGCGCCTCGGAGGGCGCGGAAGTGCTGATCATCGGGCCCTGCGGGCGCGTCTGAGGCGCCTGGCGCTGGCGACGTTCGGCGCGCTGCTGGGCGCGCCGCTGTTCTCGGCCCATGGTTCCGTCCTGACTCCCGCTCTAAAGGCGGTGCGTGCGTCGTGCGGAGCCGGCCGGGGGACGCGGTGTGGTTACCGCGTCTCCCGGTGCGACTGGTGGGTGCGGCAGCGCGGGCAGTACTTGCTCAGCTCCAGCCGCTCCGGGTCGTTCCGCTTGTTCTTCTTGGTGCTGTAGTTGCGCTCACGGCACTCCGTGCACGCCAGCGTGATGTGGTCGCGGTCCACACCCTTCTTCGCCATCTGGTTCCCCCCAACCGCAGCCCGCTAGCCGGGCGGCTGGTCGTTACTCGACGATCTTGGTGACGACGCCCGCGCCCACCGTCCGGCCACCCTCACGGATGGCGAACCGCAGGCCCTCTTCGATGGCGATCGGGTAGATGAGCTCGATGTCCATCTCGATGTTGTCCCCGGGCATCACCATCTCCACGCCCTCAGGCAGGTGGATGTTCCCCGTCACGTCCGTCGTCCGGACGTAGAACTGGGGCCGGTACCCGTTGAAGAACGGCGTGTGACGGCCGCCCTCGTCCTTGCTCAGGACGTACACCTCGCCCTTGAACTTCTTGTGCGGCGTGATGCTCTTCGGGGCCGCCAGCACCTGCCCGCGCTCGATGTCCGTCCGCTCGATGCCGCGGATCAGGCAGCCGACGTTGTCGCCGGCCTGGCCCTCGGGAAGCGTCTTGTTGAACATCTCCACGCCCGTGACCGTCGTCGACATCGTGGGCTTCACGCCGACGATCTCGATCGTGTCGCCGATGTGCACCTTGCCGCGCTCGATGCGCCCCGTGACCACGGTGCCGCGGCCCTTGATGCCGAAGACGTCTTCCACGGCCATCAGGAACGGCTGGTCCACCGCGCGGGACGGCTCTTCGACCCAGGAGTCGACGGCAGCCATGAGCTCGGTGATGCACTGGTACTCAGGAGCGCTCGCGTCCGTGGAGGAGGACTCCAGGACCTTCAGCGCGGAGCCGCGCACGATCGGCGTGTTGTCGCCGTCGAACCCGTTGGCCGTCAGCAGTTCGCGCATTTCGAGCTCGACGAGCTCCAGGAGCTCGGCGTCCTCCATCATGTCGACCTTGTTCAGGAAGACGACGATGCGCGGCACTTCCACCTGGCGCGCCAAGAGCAGGTGCTCGCGCGTCTGCGGCATCGGGCCGTCCGGCGCAGCCACGACCAAGATCGCGCCGTCCATCTGGGCGGCGCCCGTGATCATGTTCTTGATGTAGTCCGCGTGGCCCGGGCAGTCCACGTGCGCGTAGTGACGGTTCTCCGTCTGGTACTCAATGTGCGAGATCGCGATCGTGATGCCACGCGCGCGCTCCTCGGGAGCGTTGTCGATCTCGTCGAACTTCGAGTAGTCCGCGAACCCCTTCAGCGCGAGCACCTTCGTGATCGCTGCTGTCAGAGACGTCTTCCCGTGGTCCACGTGGCCGATCGTCCCCACGTTCAGGTGAGGCTTCGTCCGCTCGAATACACCCTTGGCCATCGGGTCGCTTCTCCTACTGTGGCCGCCCCGGTGGGCCGGCCTGCGCTGTCCGAGTTGATCGCCGCCCCGCGGGGCGGGCTGCTGTCAGATGGAGCCCCCAATGAGAGTTGAACTCATGACCTCGTTCTTACCAAGAACGCGCTCTACCACTGAGCTATGGGGGCCTGGTGCACGGGACAGGATTCGAACCTGTGTAGCCGTTACGGCGGCGGTTTTACAGACCGCTGGAATTAGCCACTCTCCCACCCGTGCAGGGTTGCGTGCCCTCCCCGGCTGGTCGCATCCCCGCCGGGTCTGGAGCCCGAGAGGGGATTCGAACCCACCAACCTTCCGATTACAAATCGGCTGCGCTGCCGTTGCGCCACTCGGGCCCGGTTCCAGCCGCCAGAGAACACAACCGCGCCCCCGCCATGCGGGGCGCGGCAATCGGTTCAGTATAGGAAGCGCCGCGCGACACGATCAATGCTCCCCACCGCACGAGACCTCCGAGCCGCTCTTTCGCTACGTGTGAGTTGCGTTATTACCGGCCCCGGCCATAGCCTCGCTACTATCACTACTGATCCGTAGCGAAAGTACCCCCGTGGCCACTCTTTCCCCTGCCGCCTCCGACACCCCCGCCGGCAACGAGCCGTACGAGCGGCGCTGGTGGGCTCTCGGCGTCCTCGGCCTGAGCCTCATCCTCATCGGCCTGGACAACACCATCCTGAACGTGGCGCTGCCGACGCTGGTGCGGGAGATCTCCGCGACCAACTCCCAGTTGCAGTGGATCATCGACTCCTACGTGCTGGTGTTCGCTGGCCTGCTGCTCACTGCCGGAAGCCTGGGCGACCGCTTCGGGCGGAAGGGGGCGCTGAACGCCGGCCTCGCGGTGTTCCTCGCGGGCGCGGTGGCCTCTGCGTTCGCGGAGACGGCGAACCAGCTGATCGCGACCCGCGCCATCATGGGCATCGGCGGCGCGTTCATCATGCCGTCCACGCTCTCCATCCTGACGAACATGTTCCCGCCGCACGAGCGCGGCCGCGCCATCGGCCTCTGGGCCGGCATGGCCGGCGTCGGCATCCCGCTCGGCCCGCTGCTCGGCGGCTGGCTGCTCGAGCACTTCCACTGGAGCGCCATCTTCACGGTCAACATCCCGATCGTCCTGGCCGCGCTCGCCCTCGGGCAGTGGCTGCTGCCCACTTCCCGTGACCCCCGCGCGCCGAAGGTGGACGTGCCCGGCGCGGTGCTCTCCATGGCCGGCCTCAGTGCGCTCATCTACGGCATCATCGAGGCGCCGCTCCACGGCTGGACCGCGCCGGCCACGCTGGCCGCGCTCGGCGCCGCCGCCGCCTTCCTCGTCGCGTTCGCATGGTGGGAGGTGCGCACGCGCGAGCCGATGCTGGACATGCGCTTCTTCCGTAATCCGCGCTTCAGCGCCGCGAACGCCTCCATCACCCTGGTCTTCTTCGCGATGTTCGGGTCGCTGCTGTCGCTGACCCAGTACCTGCAGTTCATCCAGGGCTACACCCCGTTCGAGGCCGGCCTCCGCATGCTGCCGATGGCGCTGGGCCTGATGGTGGGCGGGCCGCTCAGCGCCCGGTTGGACGAGCGTCTCGGCTCGAAGGTGGTGGTCACGGCTGGCCTCGTCGTCGTCGCCGGTGGGCTGCTGATGCTCTCGCGGCTGGATGTGGAGAGTGGTTACGCCTCGGTCGGCGGCGCGCTCTTCGTGATGGCCGCGGGCATGGCCCTCTCGATGGCGCCCTCGACCGAGGCGGTGATGGGCGCGATCCCGCGCTCGAAGGCCGGCGTGGGCTCGGCGATGAACGACACGACGCGACAGGTGGGCGGCGCGCTCGGCGTGGCGATCATCGGCTCCGTCATGTCCTCCGCGTACCGCTCAGACATCACCGCCGCGACCGCCGGCCTCCCGGCGGAAGCGGCCAGCGCGGCGTCCGACTCGCTGGGCGCGGCCCTGCACGTCGCCAGCGGCCTCGGGCCGGCCGGCGCGGCGCTCGCGGAGGCCGCACGCATCGCGTTCGTCGACTCCATGGCGATCGGCCTTGCCGTCGGCGCGCTGGTCGCACTCCTGGGCGCAGCCGTCGCCGCCACCCTCCTCCCCGCGCGCGGCATCGACGCGGGCGACGACTTCGAGGACGCACGGTGACGGCTTCGGGGGAGCGCATGCCCCGCCGCGGACGCCCGCGTGACGCCGAGGCGGACGCGGCGATCCTCCGCGCGTTCTTCGAGGTCGTCGCGGAGCAGGGCTACGCCGGCGCCTCGATGGACGCGGTCGCGGAGCGCGCCGGCGTGGCGAAGACCACCATCTACCGGCGGTGGCCATCCCGCGAGGCGCTGATGCTCGCCGCGCACGAGCGCCTGACGCAGGAGAACCCGTGGCCAGACACCGGCACGCTCCGCGGCGACCTGCTGGAGGTCGCCCGCATGCTGGTCGAGAACCTCGGGCGGCCGCCGCTCAGCCGCGTCGCCGCGGCCACGATCGGCGAGATGGCGCACAACGAAGACCTCGCGCGGCTGTTCCGCGCCGCGGTCGCGGAGGAGCGCATCCGCATGCTCTCCGGCATCTTCGAGCGCGCCGCCGCGCGCGGCGAGGTGCCTCCCCGCCAGGACTGGTCGCTCCTGGCACAGATGCTCGTGGGGCCGGTGATGTTCCGCGTGGTCGTGACCGGCGAACCCGTCACGCACGAGGTCGGCGTCGCGCTCGTCGATGCCGTGCTGCTCGCCGCGCACGCGCGCGGCTAGCGGCACTCGCTACCGCTTCACGCTCCAGCGCGTCCCCTGCGGGCCGTCCTCCAGCACCACGCCGAGCGCGCCGAGTTCGTCGCGGATGCGGTCGGAGAGCGCGAAGTCGCGCTCGGCACGGGCCGCTTTCCGGCGCTCGATCAGCGCCTCCATCGTGGACTCCACGTCCGTACCGCCGCAGACCACGTCCAGGCTCGCCGCCAGTTTCGAGAGCGCTACCGCGTCCACCGACGCCGAGGCGTCTCGCTCCTCTAGGGTCAGCCCCAGCACGCCAGCGAGTTCGCGGAGCAGCGCCTGCGCGGCCTCGATGCTCTCGCCGGCGTCGCGGGCGCGGTTGATCGCGCGCGCCAGGTCGAACAGCGAGGCGAGCGCCTGCGCGGTACCCAGGTCGTCCTCCATCGCCTCGATGAAGCGGGTGCGCGTCGCCTCCGCGTCGACCGAGGACGGCGCGACGCCCGTGCCCGGTCGCAGCGCGCCGGCCAGGCGCTCCACCGCCGCACCCGCCGCCGCCATCGCCTCGTCGGTGAGGTTGTTCGGGCTGCGGTAGTGGCTGTTCAGCACGAAGAGGCGGATGGCGTCCGCGCCCCAGCGGTCGAGGGCGTCCTGCACGTTCACCACGTTGCCCAGCGACTTCGACATCTTCTCGCCGTCGCGCTGGACCAGGCCGTTGTGCATCCAGATGTTCGCGAACACGTCCGTGCGACCGTGCGCTGCGGCCTCCGCCTGCGCGATCTCGTTCTCGTGGTGCGGGAACACCAGGTCCAGCCCGCCGCCGTGGATATCGAACCGCTCGCCGAGGTAGCGCCGCGCCATCGCGGAGCACTCGATGTGCCAGCCGGGGCGGCCCGGCCCCCACGGCGAGGGCCACGCGGGCTCGCCGGGCTTCGTCGCCTTCCAGAGCGCGAAGTCCAGCGCGTACTCCTTCCCCTCCGCGGGGTCGAAGCGCGTGCCCTGCCGCAACTGGTCAATGTTGCGGTGGCTCAGCTTGCCGTAGTCGTCCTTCGCGCGGACGCGGTAGTAGACGTCTCCGGTGGGTGCGGCGTAGCCGAAGCCGTTGGCGACGATCTCCTCGATCATCGCGATGATGTTGTCGATCTCCTGCGTGACACGCGGGCGCACGTCCGGGCGCACCATGCCCAGCGCCGCCTGCTCGCGCTCCCACGCCTCGATGTTCGCGTCCGCCAGCGCCAGCGGGTCGATGCCCTGCTCCGCGCCGCGCTCGATGAGCTTGTCGTCCACGTCCGTGTAGTTGGAGACGAACGTGACTTTGTCACCACGCCAGCGCAGGTAGCGCGCTAGCACGTCGTACACCATGAGCGACATGGCGTGGCCCACGTGCGCAGCGGCGTACGGCGTGACGCCACAGACGTACAGACCGACGCGCCCCGGGGTGACCGGGACGAATTCCTGGACCTGGCCGGTCAGGGTATTCATCAGTCTCATCGCGTGTGTCCGTCCGTCCTGCTGCCGTGCGCCCTCAGCGCGCCGGCTCCTGATCGCGTTCGCGCTGCGCTTCGACCGCCCGCGCTAGGCGGTCTTCGAGGTCGGCGATGCGGCGTTCCAGCGCCTCCATGCGGTCCCACTCCGGGTCCGGCAGGCGCTCCACCGTGTCGTTGCCGCGGTTGGTGTAGGCGATGATGTGGCCCGGCACGCCGACGACGGTGGCCCCCGGCGGCACGCTCTGTACCACCACGGACCCCGCGCCGATCTTCGCGCCCGCGCCGATCGTCACCGCCCCGATGATCTTCGCTCCGGCGCCCACGAGCACGTCGTCCGCCAGCGTGGGGTGGCGCTTCTCCCGCCGCGTGGAGGTGCCGCCGAGTGTCACGCCCTGCAGCAGGTGGCAGCGGTCGCCGATGACGGCGGTCTCGCCGATCACCACGCCCATGCCGTGGTCGATGAACAGCCACCGACCAATGGTGGCGCTCGGATGGATCTCCACGCCGGTCAGCATCCGCGCGACGTGCGAGATCACCCGCGCCGGCAGCCGGTAGCCGCGGCGGTCGAGGGCGTGCGTGAGGCGGTAGATGATCAGCGCGTGGACGCCGGGGTAGGTGAGGAGCACCTCCACACGGCTGCGCGCGGCCGGGTCGCGCATGAGCGCGGCGTCAACGTCCTCGCGGATTCGGTCCAGCCACGGCGGGATGCGCACGGGGGAGACTCCTGGCATGCCCGCGCGCCTCGGGGGAGGCGGTGTCGGGAGCGACTTATGGTACATCCTGCTCGAGGAGTGCCACCGCCGTCACGGCGATCGCTTCCCCCGCGCCGATCTCGCCCAGGCGCTCGTTCGTCGTCGCCTTCACGCTGATCGCGCCCACACCCACGCCCAGGATCGCCGCGATCGATTCGCGCATCCGGTCGATGTGCGGCGCGAGCCTCGGGCGCTCCGCAATCACGGTGGCGTCCACGTTGCCGACGCTGAACCCGCGACTCGCGACCAGCCGTTGCACGCGCTTGAGCAGTTCGCGGCTGTCGATGTCCTTCGTGGACGGGTCGCCCGGCGGGAAGTGCTTGCCGATGTCGCCCTCGCCGGCCGCGCCGAGGATCGCGTCGATCAGCGCGTGGATGAGCGCGTCACCGTCCGAGTGCCCCTCCAGCCGTGGCGCGTCCGCAACCTCCACGCCGCCGAGGCGCAGCGTGCCCGCGCCGTCATCCGTGCGGAACCGGTGGACGTCGTACCCGATGCCGACTCGCATCTCAGCGCTCCCGTTCCGCCAGCCACGCGCGCGCCAGCACCAGGTCGGCCGGCGTCGTCACCTTCAGATTCTCGGGGTCGCCGGGCACCGTCGCCACCGGCAGGCCCAGCCGCTCCACCATCGAGGCGTCGTCCGTCGCGTCCTCGGTCACCTCGAGGTGCGCGCGGCGCAGCACGGCGGCGGCGAAGCCCTGCGGCGTCTGCACGGCACGCAGCGCGGCGCGGTCCACCGTCTCCAGCACGCGGCCGTCCGCGTCCACGCGCTTGATGGTGTCCACCACCGCCACCACCGGGATCGCCGCGCCGTCCCGCTCCGCCGCCTCCAGCACGCGCGCGGCCACCTCCGCCGTCACGAGCGGGCGTGCGCCGTCATGCACCAGCACGAACGCCGCCTCGCCGGCGGCGGCGAGGCCCGCGGCGACCGAGTCCTGTCGACGCGCGCCGCCCGCGACGCACACGAGCGCCGCGCCCGCCGGTGCGAGCGCGCGGATCGCCTCGTGCCGCTCGGGCGGCGCGACGACGACGAGCCGCGCGACGCGAGGCATCGCAGCGAAGACGGCGAGGGAGTGTGCGAGGACGGGCCGCCCGCCGAGATCGGCCCAGATCTTGTCGGCGCCTCCCATCCGGCTCGATGAGCCGGCGGCGAGCACGATGGCGACGGTGTCGGCGTGGTCGGTCACGCGACGATTCTAGGCGTGACGCCTCGGAGGGTCGTGCGCGAGCGCGAGCGGGCTACAGCCGGATGGAGACGGCGTTGCCACGGCGGACGTGCGCGGCAACGCCCCGGCGGGACGCGCGGGGCGTCCGGCTGCTCGAGGCGGCCAGATGCTCCTCGTAGGTGCCGATGACGCCAGCGCCCACGAGGCCCAGCGCGCGGCCGAGGAGGTAGGAGAACGCGAAGCCAATGACGAATCCGGTCGCGATCGCCCACGGCACAGGCAGCAGGAAGCGCTGCTCCTCGGACACACCGAGGAACTGGGCGAGCCCCATCAACGGGAGCATGCCCATCAGCACCATCGCGAGATACCCGACCAGGATCATCCCCGCCGACTTTCGATACGCTACGAAGCGTAACACGCTCGGAATCGTCCGTGTCACGCCCGCCTCAAAGCGATCTTCGACGGCCCCAGGGGGAACCTGAACCGATGTCCGGACCGGACCTCTGCCCTCACGGCTGCTACTGGGAGTGCGAACACCGCGCCGCCACCTCGGACGGCGCCGCGCTCCGGCCCGTCCACGACGAGGCCGGACGGGCGCTGCAGCGCTGTCGGGAGTGCGGCAACTTCTTCTACTCCGCCGTGGCCCACGCGCGAGAGCACCAGGAGATGCGGATGCTCGGCTGGCTCCCGGAGGAACCCCCGGCCGGTTGGCCCTCACTCCGGGTCGCGGTGGACGGCGACGGGCAGATCGTCCCGTCCCGGCCGGAGCGGTCCTAGGGGAAGAATCCCCGCAACGTCAGCGCCTCGACCACCCGCTCGATGGCGAGCCAGTTCGCCGCCTGCCGCTGCGTGCAGCCTTCGCCGCCCACGGGACAGCGGGACATCACCTCGTGGTACGCCTTCGCCATGATCCGGCGGAGCTGCGCGTTCACCTCCTCCTCCGTCCAGTGCATGAACTGGCGTCCCTGCACCCATTCGAAGTAGGAGACCGTCACCCCGCCCGCGTTGGCCAGGATGTCCGGGATCACGGTGATGCCGCGCTGCTGGAAGATCGCGTCCGCCTCCGGCGTCGTCGGCCCGTTCGCGCCCTCGATGATCAGCGGCGCGCGGACGTCGCCCGCGTTCGCGCCGGTGAGGACGCTCTCCGTCGCGGCGGGCACGAGCACGTCCACCTCCGCGGATAGCACCTCCTCGGGCGCGATCTCCTCCGCGTGGCCGAACTCGCGGTTCCAGTCCGCAAGCGTGCCCCCCGCCTGCGTGTAGGCGAACGCGGAGGTCGCGTCGATCCCGCCGGGGTGGTGGAGCGAGACGTACCGATCGCCGAGGTGCGTGACCTTTGCGCCGGCCTGCTGCAGCAACTTCGCCGCGACACCACCAACGTTGCCGAAGCCCTGCACGGAGACGGTGCGGCCGGCCAGGCCGCCCTCCGCGCGCAGGTGCTCCTCCAGTACGTACTGGATGCCGCGCCCGGTCGCCTCGAACCGTCCCTCCGACCCGCCGAGGGCGAGCGGCTTGCCGGTGACGATGCCGGGGATGGTGTAGCCGTGGGCCATGGAGTAGGTGTCCATGATCCACGCCATCACCTGCGGGTTCGTGCCCATGTCCGGCGCGGGGATGTCCTTCTCCGGGCCGATGATCGGGACGAGTTCACTCGTGAAGCGGCGCGTGAGGTTCTGGAGTTCCGCGGCGCTGTGCGCGCGCGGGTCCACAACCACGCCACCCTTCGCGCCGCCGAACGGCACGCCGACCACGGCACACTTCCACGTCATGAGCATGGCGAGCGCCTTCACCTCGTCCACGGTCACGCCGAGGTCGTAGCGGATGCCGCCCTTCGCCGGGCCGCGCGCCACGTTGTGGTGCACGCGGACGCCCTCGAACATGCGGAACGAGCCGTCGTCCATCTCCACGGGGAACTGGGTGTGGAAGGTGGTCTTGAAGGAGGACAGGTACTCGCGGTGCTGGTCATCGAGCCGCACCTGGTCCGCCGCGGTGTTGAATTGAGCGAGCGCGCTCTCGAGGATCGACTCGGGCATCGCGATCTCCTCTCCGGAGGCTGCGATCCCATGCTATGCCCGCCCGGCACCGCGGGGGTTACCCGGGCGTGATCACGTCCTCGATCGAGACGATGCGGTTGTGGCCGTCCACGAACACCACCGCCGGGCGGACCTCGCGCGCCTCGCGGTCGTCCACCTGTTGGTAGGACATGACGATCACCAGGTCGCCGGGGTGGATCAGGTGCGCGGCCGCGCCATTCGCGCAGATCACGCCGCTCCCCGCCTCGCCCTCGATCGTGTACGTCTCCAGGCGCGCGCCGTTGCGGAGGTTCACCACGGTCACCTGCTCGTACGGCAGGATGTCCGCGGCCTGCAGGAGGGTGGCGTCCACGGTAAGGCTGCCGACGTAGTTGAGGTCGGCCTCCGTGACGGTGGCACGGTGGATCTTGCCGCGCAGCATGGTGCGGTAGGGCATGGGGAATGGCCTTCGGTGCTTCGCCCCCGAGCCGGTGGGCTGCGCTTCGCACCGTACCGGATGCGCGCGCCGCCGAACAGACCCGCGGGACGCAGCAGGGGCCCCGTTGCCGGGGCCCCTGCCAGATTGCGATTGCCCGAGGCGGACGCCGGAGGCTACTCCGGCTCCGCCACGTAGGAGGTGACGCCGGCGAGCTGCGCCCGCGTCTCCGCACCCGGGTCGAAGACCGAGGAGGTCTCGCCCAGGTACGCCTCGCCCCGCTCGAAGTCGAACGTGAACGGCAGCAACAGCGACTCCGGCATGGCGATCTCCGCGACCGGCGCCGGCCGTTCCACGGTGATCGGCGCGCGCGCCGGGATCAGCTTGCCGATGATCACGTTCTCCTTCAGGCCGAACAGTCGGTCCGTCCGGCCGGCGATCGCCGCCTCCGTCAGGACACGCGTGGTCTCCTGGAAGGAGGCCGCGGACAGGAAGGAGTCCGTCTCCAGCGACGCCTTGGTGACGCCCAGCAGGACGACGTCCGCCTTCGGCGGGGTGCGCCCCTCGGCCAGGTATGCCTGCGCCAGCCGCTCGTAGTCGTGCCGGAGCAGGCGCTCGCCCTCCAGGAACTCGGAGTCACCGGGGTCGGTGATCTCCACGCGCCGCATCATCTGGCGGACGATGACCTCGATGTGGCGGTCGTTCAGGTTCACACCCTGCGACCGGTACACGCGCTGGACCTCGTCCACCAGGTAGAGCTGGCAGGCCTCCGGGCCCTGGATCTTCAGGACGTCGTGCGGGTTGAGCGAACCCTCGGTGAGCTGGTCGCCCGCCTTCACGAACTCACCGGCCTCCACCCGCAGGCGGGCGCTGGCCGGCACCGGGTACTCCCGGCGGTCCGTGATCTCACCGGCCACGCGGAGTGCGACCGGCCGGCGGCGGTTGCCGCTGCGGACGAACTCCACGCGCCCGTTGATGCGGGACTTCAGCGCCACGGCCACGGCCGTGGACGCCTCCTCGCCCGGCTCCGCCAGCACCTGGTCGGGCCGGACCTCGTCGCCGTCCTCCACGGTCAGCTCGAAGCCGTCCGGGAGCGGGTACTCCTCCGACTCGCTGCGGGTGGAGGTGACGGAGAGGACGCGCTGGTCGCCGTTGCGGGCGATGCCGATCACGCCATCGATCTCCGAGATCGTGGCGACGCCCTTCGGCACGCGCGCCTCGAAGATCTCCTCCACGCGGGGGAGACCGGAGGTGATGTCACCGCCGGACGCCACACCACCGGTGTGGAACGTCCGCATCGTGAGCTGGGTGCCCGGCTCACCGATGGACTGCGCCGCGATGATGCCGATGGCGACACCCGGCTCCACCAGCCGCCCGGTCGCCAGCGACCGGCCGTAGCAGTGCTGGCAGATGCCGCGCTCGATGGAGCAGGTGAGCGGGGAGCGGACGAAGACGTCCTTGATCCCCGCGCCCACGATCGCGCGCGAAGCGTCCTCCGAGATCTCCGTGTCCGCCTCCACCAGCACTTCGCCGGTCTCGGGGTTCACGATGTCCATCGCCGCGAAGCGGCCGCTCAGGCGCTCCTCCATGGAGGCCAGCAGCGCCTCGCCCTCGCGGTGGTGGATCCACAGGCCGGGGATCGGCTCGCCGGGGGCGTTGCAGCCACCGGAGTGCACGATCATGTCCTGCGCCACGTCGATCATGCGGCGGGTCAGGTAACCGGAGTCCGCGGTGCGGAGCGCCGTGTCGGCCAGACCCTTGCGGGCGCCGTGGGTGGAGATGAAATACTCCAGCACCG
>WBZO01002291.1_pt1 | contig 25401 bp, 36 predicted proteins | sample 5204261 | NCBI WGS metagenome assembly WBZO01 (sample SAMN12412400, study PRJNA552823) | activated sludge metagenome | isolation source: activated sludge from anammox sidestream of wastewater treatment plant... | place: USA: North Carolina | collected 2017-09
CAACAACAATTCTAGGGCGGACACCTTTTTATGTGCCGACATGTGTGTTTTCTAACTGCGCAAAGTTATTCTGTTCAAACAGCAGTTTTTAATGCAAAGTTGCGTTCCGGGTAACACTAGGGCTTGCGCGTAACGCTCCACCTTGAGTTTCTCTTCTGACGACAATGCAAATGCCAGCCTTACTTTAGGCCTCGCTCTTTCACTACTTGGCATATTCTATTACTCTCTAATTACATGTGATTGAAGTTTACGAGCGCCACCGGTGGTATCACGTAAACAATAAGTAGCTTGGGCATCTATAGCATTCGTATACCGATTTCCTTTCACGGTATCACGCTAAACCCTCGCCCCTCGGGCGTATACGGCATTCATGGGCCCACTTTATCCTGCCACTCCCCAACTCACTCAGACCTCTCTGTAACTCTCGCTTCTAATGGTGGGACTGTCTAAAGGTGGTCGCCGATTATCACTACTTCTTCATTTTGTGCGGCGATGGCTGCTCTTTTCGGGTGGAGGGGATATCCATCCCCTGTCCTCACCCATGGTGCTTACTTCGCACCTTCTTTATTCTCTTTTAGTGCCGGTTACTGCCGTTTACCAGCTACTCTTCCTTCGGTACATCAGTGACCATATCGTTATCTGCTGAGCTTTCGTCGCTCTGCCGTGTACTTGTCTTTTCTTTGTCCTGACTTCCTGATTTCCCCTCGGTCTTCTCCTTGCCATATTTATTCTCCTTTGGATAATCTTCTTCGAAGACTTCTTCTAGTTTGCGGCTGTAACATCCCGCCGCTTTCTGTCTTCTTTCTCTGTCCCCAGTACCCATCCGGTACCTCCTCCAGGCTTAAGCTGATAGCCTGTCGTCTTCCATGTCCGACTTCTCCTCGGTGGCTTTCTCATATAGCCTCCGGATAGTGTCGTATGCCATAAACGCTTCGTCATTGCACCTGTCGTCATTCAGTAACACTGCCATGAGCATCAGCATCTGGAGCGTTTCGACATCGAGCATCTCTCTTGCCCAACAAGCCACTTTGACTATTTCTTCAAATACAGGCTCACCCATGGTCTCCAGGTCTAGACCATACAGCCAGGCACAGAGCATCGCAGGTGTCAGAGTCCGACTCTCCCGAGCCAGTATCACCCCACACCTCATCTTCTCTATAGCTTGCTCTATTTTGTCTGCATGCAAGCTCTTACTTATTTCTCTTGCATAGTGGTCGAGTAGCTGTTCTTCTACCCTCAAGACGAAGTCTACCTCTACTTTCAACCCCGCATACTCTAAGATGTCTTCTCCAGTTTCGCGGTTCTTTTCTTGGTCTATCCAGATAATTTCCGGTCTGGAAAAGTTCCTTCTTCCATGCCCGCCGGCACCGCTGCCGTTCACTCGTCGACCCATATATCCTCCTCAAGAAGCGCTGCTGCCACTTCTTCTAAGTGTTCTCTTTTACTTGAGCCTAAGGTCATTTCCTGGCTCTTTTTCTAATTAGGCTCTCTGCCACTGTCTTCTTGCGCTCTCTCTATCGCGGCTTCGCTTTCTTCGCTCAAGCACTGCGGTAGCGACTTTCTTTCATAGCTGGATCTGAAACAGTGACATCTGCCTTCTACTTCTCTTCGGTGTTTACCGAACACTATCCGTCCATCGGCGCACCGGCACGTGCGCTTACTGTTTTTCATATGCCTCCTCAAGCTGGCGCTCCACTGAGCACCGGCAATAAGATTTTGATTTAAGAACTTGAGACAGCCTCGGCTTTGCTATAACTTAGCTAAGCCGTCTCTTGGTTTGTACCGCTCCTCTAAGCCCTCGGTCAATGCTACGCCATCGGCTTGGAGTTTGGTTTTGAAGTACATGGGGCTACCCGGGTAGCCCCCCTTGGACGTCAGTCTCGACCACCGACTTATCAGGGTCAGACTCGACTATCTGCAATATACCACCGCTAATAGATTTTGCAACTTCCCCTAAAACACCCACCAGCTGACCCTTACACCTACTTTTGCCGGTCTTAAGAGAGGGCTATTTCGATTAGATAAATTATAGATTCCTGCAAACATTCACTGCCACTACATTTAGAGTCACAGGCTTTTTTAGCCCCGAAAAAAGCCTTTCAAGATCGCCCGCATCGCCCACCAATTGACCATCTATACATCGGCCACTTTTGTCTTTAGCTTTTGACTCTAAAATTCCGGGGCTAGCCCCTAAGAAGTTATAGGGAAAACCCTAGGCTTCACTACCGCACCACCAATAGGGTCAATGGAGTTTAAGGAAGCGACACTTTGCAACCGTCCCGGCTCTTGATGTTTGCTGGAAGATCCACGGCCCTGTCAAGCCCGCAGAGCGTAGCGTGGCTTGACAGGCGACAGGCGATAATCTTGTCCATGCCGCGGGCAAGAGCCTAGACTCAAAACCCCTAACCTGCTGCGACATCGACAATAGAAAGCCCAGGTATTCACCCGGGCTTTCTATTTATTCTTCTTTCAGTCTGCGCTCCTCTTCCGCTCTAAGCTCCAGGAGCCTCTTGTACTCGCGAAGCTCCCCTTCTTCCGGGTTGTTTCTTGCTTCCATCTCTATCTCGTATGCACTCATCAGTATCTCTTTGTCTGTCATTGTTTGAGCCTCCTGCTCTCTCCTCTTACAGATCCAAGGGACCATGTGCAGCCTCCGAGTCAAGCCCGTAGAGCGCAGCGTGGCTTGACTCGCACCCGCACATGGTTCAATGGAAAACCAAGAGAGAGAGCACGTCAGCAGGCTGGCAGCCTGCGCACACCAGCACCGCAGGTGCCTCCACGCTGCTTCTAAAATAAAAGGACCCAGAGGAAACTCCTCCGGGTCCTCCCTTGTCTCTACTCGATGAAACTGAGCCTGAGATATAGCGTCTGAAGTGGTCTTGCTGCCCTCTCTAGCACTTCCGACACTTCCATCCTGAAGCGCGGAAGCCCTCTAAAAGCCTCCTTCTCGAGTGTTCCATCAACCTCTGGCCTTATCTTCACCGCAAGCCTCGTTATCTTCGATGACACCTTCAGGAAGAGCTCCCCAAGTTTCTGCCGCATGCAGTACTTGTAGGGGTTATTCGCCATGTACTTCTCCACAGCCTTCACTTCCCAGTGCAAGTCCGGGTAGGTGTTAGCCTGGCTCCTTTCGTCGTAGTCAAACAAGAACTCCTCGGCTGACATAAAGTCGCTCCACTCTAGGTACTCTTCCATCGATGCCTTTCTCTCGTTTGCACAATGGGCGCAGGCAAACTTCTCTCTTTGTATAAATAGCTGTCTCATGTCTCTAACCTCCGAAGGTGACTTCTTGTGCACCCAAACCAGCATGTGCAGCCTCCGAGTCAAGCCCGCAGAGCGTAGCGTGGCTTGACCGCACCCGCACATGCTTCAATTGAGAAACAAGAAGTAGCAAGGTCAGCGGGCTGGCAGCCTGCGCACAGTCAGCGCCCTGGCAGGGCGCGCACCGCAACCAGCTATGCTCTTTAGGATTGACCCGAGCCCAAAGCCGCCCCCAAACCATAGTAAAAAGAGCAAGAGTAAGCCCCAGGACCGAAGTCCCGGGGCTCTCCACCCTACGCTATGTAAACAGTCTCGTCAGAAGCTTCCGCCAGCATCTCTAAGCCTCTACGCATCAAGTCGCAACCCAAACAAACGTCTTCCTCTCTCAAGCAGCTATGAAGATCATCTCGGCGCGATGCCGCTATGTACTTCTCTGCCAGCTCCTTGATCTGCTCTGTCTTCTCTGTCTTCTCTTTTATTTCTTCTTTTACTTCTTCGTTCATAGCTTCTACCTCAAGTCCAGTGGACGCCCACCGGCTGACCTCCGGGGACCGGTTTGGCTCCGGTGTCAAGACTGGCGTAGCCACGCCGCAGGCGCTCGGTCTTGATGCCGGTGGCGCCGAACCGGTAAGCTTGGAGACGCCGGGGGAGGCAAAGGTCAGCAGGCTGAAATGCTTCAGGAATGCGTGCCGACTTCCTGGGCACGAAAAGCATGCCTAAGGAAATCAAGAATCGTAAAAGGCCCACCGGCGCCAATTTGTATTTCCAAAGTTGAATAACGCTTTCTTTTGACGATTACTTGTGTTGAAGTCTTTTTATCAAATGAAAATAGCCTCCAATTGGCTCACCAGGCTGAAAGGGTGACAGGCGCTTAACTGCAATTTGACAGAACACTGGATCTGTCAAGCTTTTTGGGGTTGCAAAATGGCTTAGACATACTTTCCGTGTTTATTTGGCTGGTAGCTGGTGCGACCATACCAAATCCATAATGCTAATCGTACCGGCGCTCCGTTGCTAAGCAAACAAAGGTCGCAGAAAACCTCATTTGTTATTGCCAACCAATAAACGGGTAGTATATACTCAGAATCCACTCAGGTTTTAACCAATGCCAAAAATGAAAGATCTCAAGCGTGAAAATTTCGATGTAAGCCCAGAACAACAGGCTGCCATTGAGATGCTTCAACAGGTAGTTGACGCACCGACTAAAAAAGACGCTGTTTTGATGGCAGTGCGGACTACATTACTTCTAGCTGCCGAACTAAAGAAAGGTAATCAGCTTTTCGTAGGTCATCCAGGAGAAGACTTAAGGAGATTCGTTATGCTGGGAATCGAAAAACCCGACTCAAAACCCCTAATGTACCTGGTTGCACATGATCATCCATGGAAAAGGCAGCTTTACGTCAAAGGCAGAAAGCTACCGGCGGCTGCGGTCTGGACTGCAATGAAAGCAAACAACCTAAACAGACAGCAGGCAATGGACAACTGGGATCTCCCAGCAGTAGCCATAGACGAAATCATCGAGTACTGCGAATCACACCAAGAGCTACTTCGCATGGAAGCGCAGGAAGAGTTAAGGCGACTGAGAGAAAAAGGAATAGAACTTGACACTGCGAATCCTTGTCGATGAATGTATCCAGGCGAACTTGCTCGTAGAACAGCTAAAAACAGAAGGACACATTGTCCTCACGGCAACAGATGCTGGACTACAAGGCTGCACCGACAAGAAGGTTCTTGAGCATGCAATCTCAAATGACCTTCTTGTTCTTACTATTAACTGTGCTGACTTTGTTAGCGAAGCCGGCCGAAAGACTAATTATCCAGGCTTACTATTGGTGTATCAAAATAATGACACTGCAAAAAATATGAGCTATGAGCAAATTGTTCGTGCAATCAGAAACCTAGAAGCATCCGGAGTTCAACTAGAGAATTCATGCCATGTACTAAATCGCTATATTTATTAGCAAGCAGGCAACTCTCTATTTCTCACCGATACGCTTCAGCAGCGCCTCATTTTGAACTAGCAAAGTTTCAGCGCGTCCTTTCATTTCCGCCGCTTCTCGCATAGCGCTATCGCGCTCCTGGCGGGCTTTCTCCAGCTCTTCTCTTAAGCGAGAATTCTCCTTATCCCTATCACTCAATTGATGGCGCAACTCTTCGCAGGTGGCTTTCTGCCCGGCTAAGTTCGACTCTACTTTTACTATCTCAGCCTGCCTCTGTTCAGCAAGCTCATTTGCAGAAGCCAGCTCTTTGGCTGATTCTTCAGCGTCCTTTTCTAATTTCTCAATCGCGTCTAGGGCGCCCTGGAATTGAGCAGCGGCCTGGCGTATATCTTCGGACGCTTTAGCTCTGACCGCTTCGGTTTCTTTCGCCGATTCCATTACAGCCATACGCCAGGCGCTGGCAAAGATGTTTTTTACTGGGTCGGGCATCTGCATACTAACCGCCGCAACCGGCGCCGGTCGCGATGCCTTCCAAGCGTCGAGGTGCTTATAAACGGTGGTGTAGCTACCGCGCCCCAGCGCCGTCAGTAATGCCTGTGCAGTTACTTCCTTACCTTCCGCTTCGAGCCGGTTGGCGGCCTCAAACAGCTCATCCTGGTCGATATTTGGCCCTCTAGCCATCTTCAAGCCCTCCATAGCTCACCAACTTTAATAATAGCATGGTATTTTCTTATTTTTATTACTATTACTACTATTATTATTTTCTTGCTTTCGATGACCAAAAGCCCCGAGAGTGTCAATTCACTAAATAACTGCTCAGCCAGTTCGTTGCCAGCAAGTTCGAAGATAGTAAGAACCTCACTGGCGCCTAAAGGGAAAACAAAAGCGGTTCTCCCCATCGGCGGAACTGTTGCTATAGTCCTTAAGGCCCAAGCGGAGCGCTAATGAGCCGGGTAAATTCAACGAAAATCAATAAAAAAGAGCCCCACAGGCATCTATGGTGGCTTTGGTCTGGGGCAATAGGATTTGCCGTCGGCGCGCCTTTGGCTTTGCTAGACCAACGATAAGGATGTTGAACAAAAACCCTATCGGGTCCAGACAACTCACTCCACCGGGCAGCCCTTGCCGTTTTGTATCCGCCATGCCACTTGCTAGCATGACTGTTCTGGCGAAAGAACTATCACAGGCTGCTTTTGCTAGGCACAATTTTGGTTTTTGCTTATCCGCCTTGCTAAGTGGCTACTACTGTCGTTCTCACAAACGGTCGTTAAAGATAAGCCTGATCAGGAAACGCCAGCAAACCACAAAATCACTATTTCCGATTCTCAAAATCCATTCTCACAACCTATCAACGGAATTATCGAACTGATAAGCGTTTCGAGAACTGTTCTTTGTCCAAAGCCCCTGGATTCCAAGAAGCCATAGGTTTTTTGGATCGAAGCCTTACTTTCGGTCTTTCAATGACGGCAACAAAAGAACAGCGGTTTCAACAACAACCTTCCTTCAGATGAATGGGGTCAGCCTGGACATAGACGATGACGAGTTGGTCAACTTCGCCGTGCGGGTGGCTAGCGAAAAAGTCTCAAACCAGGAAATAGCTGCCTTTCTGAAAGATCATGCCTACCTTGCTGAAGTAGATTCAGAATAGTGAGCGAGCCGCCACCGGTCAGGATTAAAAACATAACTATTTTCGCAAAGCCTTCCGCCTTGCGGTCCTTACGCATCAACATAGTGACATGGAACCATTTTTCTGGTACAAAGTCCTAATAGATGTTATAACCTAGATTAAAACGGGCAAGAAAGATTACACCACACATTGTAATCAAAAATGCAAGGCAAACAGGAAGACCACAAGATGGCAATTATCAAAAAGCTCACCAAATTAGGCAATAGCTCGGCTCTAGTTATCGACCGGCCTATTTTGGAATTGCTGAATATGAGTAATGATGTACCGGTCGAAATCACAATGGGAGCAGACGGCAAAAGCCTCATCGTTCGTGCTGTATCCGACGAGGAAGGCAACCGCAAACAATTCGAAGCAGCTCTAAAACAAACAAATAAGCGCCACGGAGGCGCTTTAAGGAAGCTTGCCGACAAATAGTCAGCATTGACGCAACAGTACGAAAGGAAGGGCTCAGCACCCTTCCTTTCTTTCTTGAGCTCATCCATTCTTGTCTTGCTTCTCCACCTCGGTCTAACTGCAGGAATACTTCTTGCTCCCTGAAGCGCTCTCTCCTTTCTATAGACTGTACACATTCAAGGACATTGATACTTTGCTGGATGACTTCTGGCGCGATATTGACGAAATTTTGGAGAAGAACCAACATGAATAAACGCAAAATTTTGATTTCTATCTGCAGCCTGGAAGAGTTCAAGAAGCTTACCCGCTCTACTTTCAAGCAAGCTTCAAAAGGCTCGCCTTCGGAAGAGCCTATTCACCGTGTCTACTTCACTAGCGAAGAAGATCTCTTCAGCACGCTTTCTCCTAAGCGCATGGAGCTGCTTAAGTACCTCAAAAAAAACGGACCTTTGAGCTGTCGCAAACTAGCAGCCTTGCTAGACCGTGCATATGCTAACGTTCACGAGGACGTCAAACAGCTCTCCCAGCTGGAACTCATCCAGAAAGACGAAGACCAAAAGCTTATTGTCCCCTGGGACGAAGTTGATATTGCCGTTCCCCTTGTGGCATAAGGAGAGGGAAGAGAGGCGAGCCCTTATTCGGGCTCTCTCATGTAGTAAGCGTAATATCTTAATGAGCCTTAAGCACAAACAGCCAATCTGACTGTAGTATCTTCTTTTGACTTTCGAAGCATCTCTTGATTCTTTCATGGATGCCCGGAATGCTCGAAAAATTGGATGTAAAAACTCCTGGGGCAAATACCCCAGGAGTTTTTACTTTTTCTATTCACACTTGCGTTTAATTTAGCCGGCAAGGACTAAAACTAAATAGGCTTGCACTCATCACAGTATCTATTTTCTGTAGTGCCCAAGACAGAAGTAGCATCCCAGCCGCAAACAATACACTGAGGGGCAGCACTAGATGTGCTTACTCTCTCAATTAAGTCCTGCAAGGCTTCACTATCAAGTAGCTCAAACTCCTCGTTATCTCGGTACCACTGAAGCATCTCCTTCTTCCTTTCACTGGCATCACTGCCAAATAGGGTCAAGGCGAAAAGCACTGTTTCTAGCTCCTGCCTGGTTACCTTTATCGTAGCTGTTTTCATACAAGGCTCCTTGTAAGAGACGGAAAAGAAAGAGCCGCTCAATTGAGCGGCTCAACAGAAGATTCAGTCAGCCCAGAATTCTGGGCTTGTCTCTCGCAAACTATTCACACTCTCCGAACTGACTATGCAGTGATCGATAACACTGATGCCCAAGATTCTCCCAGCTTTGATGAGAGTCTTTGTAGTCTCAATGTCTTCCATACTTGCTTCAATAGAACCGCTCGGGTGGTTGTGCGCAACAATAATTGCAAAAGCATTGGATAGAAGAGCGGCTTTGAAGACTTCGCGAGGATGAACCAAACTGGCATTCAGTGTGCCTTTCGAAACTTCATGGTACCCAACCACTTGAAACTTTGCATCTAGATGGAAAGCTATGAAGTGCTCTTCTGAATACAGAGCGAGAGGCTTGAGGAAATGATGGAAGGAAATAGGGCTTGTAATTCTTACAGGCTTCACTCCAGGCTCCTTAACCAGAATGAGCCTGTACTGCGGAATGTTGAACTGATAGTCCCTCTTAAGCGGTCTGGTTGATTTTCTCTTTACCGCTTTATCCGAATTACCAGAGCCTGCAAAATCCCGACTCCGAACTGAGCTTTTAGCCTCACTTCCAACCTGACTCTTAACTCCGCGTCCTGCGCTTTTCGCCTTTGTGTTCATCTGCTTGTCCTCTAGAGTGCCCTTTCCGGGTGCCCATGCACCCATGCAGCACATACAAGCTCCGCGCCAGCCTGGGCCCCGGTGTCCAGCCTCGCTTGCGACCCTCCGAAGGAGGGCACGGGCTGGATGCCGGGAGGGCGGCGCGTACGCTTTGTGCCAGCATGGGAATGAAATGGGCAAACGGCGGCAACGACAACAGAAAGAGGCTGCCGGTTAAACTACGGGGCAAAGAACAAGTAGCTAAACTAGTAATCATTGCCGCAAACTGCTCTAAAAGAAACTATGGCGGCTTCGGAAGCTACGGCGGCTTCGACGACTCCAAGGGCTCCAGAGACTCCCTGCCTCCTTTAGCCCTCAAACAATCATCTAGAAATTGATAAGCTAGGATTGCCCTAACTATGGCTTCTTTAGAACAAGCAAGACACAACAAATGGCCAGGTAGATGCCTCTCTGTTTTCAGATCACAGGTATATAGTCCAACTAGATCAGTCAAAAGACTGCGCTCAATTGGATTGATAAATCGTTCATCCAAAGCCATAACGAGAGCCCCCTCAAAAACCCAAGCCAGAATAGTCCAGGGCAGCAACTACCGTTAATGTGCTTAAACACAGAGATAAAGGACAAGAGAAGGAGGCGGGGCTAATGCCCCGCCTCCTTCTCTCTAAGCCGCCTTGCGCTTCCTTGCGGCCGGCTTAACTTCAACCTCTTCTTTCTCAGCCTTAGGCTTAGCTCCACAAAGATGGAACCCAGATAGCTTTATCACAGGCTTCTTCATCTCGACTTTCACCCCGTTTATTTCCTTGCTGTACTTGGAGATTGATAGCCTGCCGGTGATTACTACCTCGCGCCCTTCGGTGATGGTCTGCATCACACGCTCAGCCAGTCCATTCCAGGATTCGACATCAATCCACATTGGCTCAGGATTGTCCTCTCTTGCGGAGTATTCGGCCACCGCGAAAGAAAACTTGGCTAACTTGTTGTCCGTATCGGTGAAAGTAGTTGCTACAGGGGCTTGACCGACACGACCTACTAGAGTGATTTGATTGAACATGAGTTGGCACCTCCAAGTGCTGTGTTTAAGTGCCAAAAGACCATGCACCCGCTTGCGAGAGTGCAAGGGCGCAAAGCGCCGAACGCAGTGAGGGAACCCTTGCACGGTAGAAAGTGGGTGCCAGAGTAGGGCACTGTTTTAACACAGCACTGAGGTGGACACACCACAAACAAAACCACTAGCGGTGGCACCAGGCAGCACCCCAAACAACTCTGCCGGCGGAACAAACGGCCAAGTAAACAAAACCGGTAGAACCTCACAAAAGAGACATTAGCCACTACAAAGACGAATCCCAAAGGACCAGACGAAGAGAAGAGACTAGACCAAGGCGCAGCAAATGCACCGGACAATAGCCATCTCCATCAAGGAACAAACGAACGAAGAGAGCTAAAAGCCGGATAAAGGATCACGGCAAACAGAAAGTACAAGCCTGACAAGGACGTAATGAGTCTTTCTGCGGCTGCAGCGCAAGGCTGCCAACCACAGCAGGACAGGAGGTAAGCAGACTATGCCTTACAGGCTCAACATGCCTGCCACTTCTGTGGTAAGGGAAATTGACAATATCAACTCTAGCCTCAAGCGACTCGAAGGCTGGGATAATATCTGAATTCAACTCCTTATCCTGAAGCAGAGCTAGTTTCCACACACCAGAGGGAGCTTTGCATAAAGCCAGAATAGCCTCTTCAAAATTCTCTGAATCCACCGAAAGCCAGCCCTGGCAGTTCGGCAATGAGGCGAGCTTAGTGAGTTCGGCAAAGACATCGGCATCAATAAAGCTCCGAGTATAGAACCAGAACTTGCACTCAGAGTGCTTTCTAGCGGTCAGAGCCCATGCCTGCACATAGCCAGCGCTATAGAAATCTCCCCTATGCCGATATCGGAATAATGGAGATTATCCCGAGTTCCGGACTATCCCGTGTTCAAAAATTAGTGAGCACAAAATGGTGATGGTGAGCCGAACCGACTCACCACCTTGGTTGCAACACGCGGCATAGTTTTCGAATCGATCAGAGGCTGTTTAGGAAATCCAGAAGTTGATCGTCCGGGAGATAACGTCCAGGCTTTCCATCCGGCATTGATGTTTTGGCAAGAAGTTGCTCTTTCAAAGCCAGATTCGCGTGTAGATAGATCTGCGTTGTTTCGACCGACTCGTGGCCGAGCCAAAGTGCGATCATTGCACGATCTACACCAGCCAGTAAAAGCGTCATGGCCATCGTGTGCCGAAGACAATGAGGAGTGACTCGTTTGTCCGCAAGCGATGGACAGGTCTGGCTAGCGATCGCGACGTACTTTGTCAGAATGTACTGAACTCCATCCGGACTAAGGGTTTCACCGCGAGAATTCGGAAAGAGTGCGCCTGTGTTTCCCCTGCTTGGTTCATCCATCCAAGCCTTCAGTACTTCGACTGTTTGTCTTGTCAGCGGTGTACAACGCTCCTTGCGTCCCTTTCCCACAACGCGCACATGTGCACCGGTACCCAAGACCACATCTTGGCGTTGCAGTCCTCTGAGCTCAGATAATCGCACTCCAGTCTGAACAGCCACGAGCAACAGTGCATGATCGCGGCGTCCTGTCCAGGTGCGCTGATCTTGAACAGCAAGCAGGGCCTTCACCTCAGCTTCCGACAAGAAATTGATCAAGGCACGCTCATGTCGTTTTGCGGGGATTGCGAGCACCCTTTGGATTTGTCCAGAGTTTGCCGGCACTTCAAGAGCTGCATATCGAAAAAAGGAGCGGATGGCGGTCAACCGGAGGTTGCGACTGCGCGCTGATATTTTTCGATCTTTCTCTAAAGAATCAAGGAAGTTAGCAATGAGTGGTGCATCTAATTGTGCCAGATCCAATTTTGAGGGTGGTTGCTCCAATCGATCCTGAAGAAAGCGAAGAAAAAGCCTGAATGTATCGCGGTAGGATTTGATTGTGTGAGGACTTGCGTTGCGCTGCTTCATTAGTCGTTCAGTAAAGAATTTTTCTAGGAGAACAGCGAAAGTTGGAGACTTAAGTTTCGTCATTGGTTTTCCTCCCATCGTTGCTCCAGAAGCCTAACAGCTTGTCCCATCAACTCTGGGCAAGCCGTAAGGTACCAGTACGTGTCTTTCACTTTCACGTGTCCGAGATAGGTCGAGAGCAGCGGCAACTTACGCTCTACGTCTTCGCCGTCACGATACCACTGCAATAATGTAGTCACGGCATAGCGATGTCGAAGGTCATGAATACGAGGTCCGCGGTTTTGTCCTTCGTTGCGCAAACCCACGGACCGCGACATTGAATAAAATTTGCGTCGAACATCGGCTGTATCTATTCGGCCGCCAAAATGTGTGACAAAGAAATATTCGGAACTGAAGCCACGAAGGCCTAGATACTCGTCGCGAGCGGATTTGTAGTTCGAGAGAACCTTCTGCGTGGTGCAATGTACCGGAACCAATCGGGACTTTCCGAATTTGCCGTCTGTCACAGTCAGTACGCCGTTATCGAGATCGACATCAGACATTTTTAGATTGACTGCCTCGCTAATACGCATGCCAGAAACACTCAACAATCCAATCAAGCAATAATATGTTTGGCGCCTCAATACGCCAGCTGCACTGCTTACCGGTAAAGTAGATGTGGCATCCAGTAAGGCTCGTATTTCTTCCTCAGAATATAAATACGGACGCGTTCTCTGACTGGCACATGGGAGCAGATCCCACGTCGGAATTTCTGTCCTTGGATCTGTCGCGATTCTGAATTTCGCAAAGTCTCTCACGTAGCCTAAGCGTTGTGCCCATGTAGAGGGTTTAGAAGTGGCTCGCTGTTGAGCCCACTCCATTGCTAATTTGATAGTGACATACTCTGCGGCGCGCTCGTGCATGAACGAAGAAAACTCGCGCAAGGCATTACCACACAATCGCAATTTGAAACCCAGAGCTCGCCGCATGGCAAGGTAATCGTTGATCGCTTGTCCCAAATCATGCGCTGGTGTCATTTCGATTGCTTTTGTCTTCTTCTTCTTGGGTTGTAGGTGTTTTGTGGGATGGGGCAATACGCCATATGGAGGAATCTCGGTGCGAGGATCGATTGTCGCCATGTATTTTGCAAACTCGCGTACGAAACCCAAGCACTGCGCTTGCGCCAAGTCCTGCGATTTTGCATGAGAGCCTTGCATGGACCACTCCACGGCCAACGCCGTCGTAATGTAGGAGCATCTGCGCCTCTCCATAAAGCAAACGAATCTCAAGAGAGCGTGACCGGCGGACCGCAATTTGACTCCCGATGCTCGCCGTTGAGCAAGATAGTCCTGAAGAGCTTTTCGTAGTTTGTTCATTGGGCACCTCCTGGCCAAGCAAGCGCCAGCGACCTCAATGATTGGAGATCAACCTTTGCATAAATGGTCACGCACGCAGTTGATCTATGCCTCAACATGTGAATTTTCACGATAAATGTCAGGTTTTTATTCACGATAAATGTCAGGGCCACCACCGAAATATGGGGTAGGCAATTGTCCTGAACAAAAATCTGAAATTTCTATCTTAGTTCTGGTATTACCGGCGGCATTACCGCTATTGACAGCTACAGACGGTTCCGAATCAGCGCAGAAGGAAATCCACTACTGACGGTCATCTTCAGCCCACCTCAGCCGCACTTTTCTGGGGTCTAATATTTGCATACATCAGCATCTCTCTGGCCGCATCCAAGACATCCCTCTTGATTGTTTTATCGTTGTTTAGCTTGACCAGCCGCTCAAGCAATCGAAAGAGCTTTTCGAGCATCCTTAGATTTCCCTGGCTATACCAAAATATGGCCGTGTATATGTCACTCTCCGGCGGTTCTAAACCCAAGCGTTTTGCTTGCATCTGGACATATCTGTTAGCCTCTTCAGGTTTAAGCTGCGCGAACTGCTGAACAAACGCAATCCTATTGACGAAGTGAGGCTGCCGGTCAAGACTTCTTTCGAGACCAGGATCGCCAATCAGCACCATCCCAATTTTCCATTTGTCGTGCAAGTCTCTTAACTCTTCAAGCGCTTCATACTTCAGCCTATAAGCCTCATCGACTATTATCAGCGCGCCATATCTCTTGCCCGGCTCATCAACAATGGCCGACTCAGAGAGCTTCTGATGCGCTCTTTCCACAGCATCGTCAAAATTGTTCCTTAAGGCTCCGAGTTCTGCCCGCAGCCGAGCTGCTGATGTTGTTATGCTCGGCAGATAGTAGATTGCATTGCAACCAATTAGCTTTTCAGGCTCTACTAGCTGCCTTGTACGGCTAACGATATTGGGTTCTACCGCTGACCATTTGGCGGCCCGCAACGCTGTGGTTGTTTTGCCCACACCAGGGCGTCCATAGGACAGACCAACGGTCCTTTGGTCCCGGCAGATATCACAGAGTTCCGCAAACTGCTTGCTGGATTCAGTTTCTAGAAAGATTGTCGAATTCTGTTCGCTCATAGAAATATTTGAATATCCTCCGGGGTGGCTCTGTTTTCGCTGAGCTCTCAGCGCTCTTGTCTGGATGAGCTGGCGGTTGACCGAGATATTGCTTAGCAAGCAGCTGCCTAGCTTGCACTGCTGCCTTTACCTCCTTTTTGCGTTGCGCTCTTTCTTTGATAATCTCTCTCAGGCTTGTTTCTTTACCCTCCAATTCCTTGCACCAAGCCTTGCAGACGAAACCACCGTCAGCATAGACATTGATATAGGACATGTCAGCTGGGTCATAGCGGATCGAAATCCACTGTGTTACGTACTTGGAGAGTTCTAACTCAAAGTATCTAAAAGTCTTGAATCTGATCCCATCACGCTGCACTTTTCGCTGGCGGCCTACATGAAGAAGCATCAGGTCGAGTTCTTCGGCGCTATTAGGCATCCGGGGAATCTTGATGTCAGCCTTCCAGCGCTCCAACGGAGCTTGGTCTCCTAAATCAATCTGCGGGCTCACCATATATTCATTTATCAGCCAGGTCCTAAACAGCTTGTCCACCTGCTCAATAGGGAGGGGAGAAGCTTTCGGACTTTTCACGTCAGGAATAAATTGCTGATCCGCTGACAGGAACAGCCTCTCTATCTTGCCTCTTGGCTCTGCCTCTCCAACTTCCGAGTTAATCGTTTGAAACTTCAGGTCTGCAGCCACCTGCTCTATGTGCTCAGACATAAAATCACTTCCGTGGTCTGAGAAAAACTTCTCCGGCAGCCCGCACACCGGCCAGCCTTCCTCTGGTTTGTGCCAGATCGCCTGACGGAGAGCTAAAGCAACGCGTTTTGATGAGGGCGGTTCTATTCCAATGTAGTAGCCCATGATCGCCCGGCTGTAATCATCCTCCACCGCCGTAAGCCACACTGGTCCAACTCTTCCACGCAAATCCTTTGCATAAATCGCAAACTGCTTATGGTCACATTGCCAAATTTCGTTTGCCGCACTCGCTGACCATCGGTGAATAATCCCGAATTCATGCTTGTAAGCCTTCTCTCCTTCGTGAGCATAGACCTTCTGCTCACTGGGGATATCTTCATAAATTCGCCAAACCACGCTGTACGATGGAGCCTTGAGCCCTTCCTTAGTGCAATATTGCACTACTTGTTTATGGACCCAGGAGAGGCTCGGCTTCGGTCGCTGGAGGCACAAACCCTCTATAAGCTGCTGCAAAACCTCTGTGACGACTTTCCGACCACCGGCATCTTTCCTGGCTTTGCGGCTAATTCCCACAAAGCCTCTCGTCCTATACGACTTAAGCAGCCTATAGAACTGCCTCTCAGTCATTCCGGCCTCTTCAGCCACGCGCCTAATCGGAACGCCCTGGTTAAGGTGGCGCTCTATTAGTCGATAAAGCTCAAGCTGCCTCCCGTTTCCACCAGGAGCCTCGCTCATCAGTTCGGGGTTTTACTCCTTTGCAAAAATCAAAACTTTTGCCACACTTAAAACCTCGATGAAGACACCCTTTTCTTCATCTGCAAAAATCATACGCAAAAGTCCTTCACTTTTCCTTTAGGTTTTGCTCACAATCACAAATTGAGGTCCAGCAGTGAAGATTGGCTATGCAAGGGTATCCACAGAAGATCAGGAACTGGATATACAGCGATCTATCCTGCAGCAAAATGGCTGCAAAAAGATATTCGAAGAAAAGCTATCAGGCGTAGGACGTGACAGGCCTGAGCTTTCGAGGCTTATTGACTCTCTTCGAGAAGGCGACACAGTGATCGTATACAGTCTGGATAGACTTGCTAGATCTACTCGGGTACTTCTCGAAACCATTGATAGAATCGGGGCTTCGGGTGCCGGGTTTATTTCGCTCTCGGAGCCCTGGGCCAATACAGACTCTCCCGCCGGCAAGATGATCATGACCGTAATCGCCGGAATCGCTGAGTTCGAGCGGGAAATGATAAGAAACCGAACCGGTGCGGGAAGGGCCGCCGCAAGAAATAGGGGCGTAAAATTCGGCCGACCCAAGAAGATCACCGACAAGAACAAGAAGCTAGCCATGCGCCTTTTGAAAGAAGGTCACTCCGTCAGAGACATTGCTGAAACATTCGGCGTGCATACTTCAACGATATACAGATTGCTTAGTTCCTGATACTACAGGCGGTTAGGCACCCTGACATTTATCGTGAATAAAAACCTGACATTTATCGAGAAAGTTTTTCTGACATTTATCGAGAAAATTCACAAGCCCCCGATAAGTGATAACAGCATAAAGCTTATGCTATAATCGCATTGCAGTCAAGCGATTTTGGCATTACAATATACGCTTATCAAGTATGCTGTTATCGTATACACGAGGGATATGCAATGGAATGGCACGAGTTTGGACTACGAGTCCGGAGGCGCCGAGAAGAGCTGGGAATCTCCCAACAGGAGATAGCTTCGGCGTTGGGAATTGACCAGGCAAAGGTAAGTCTGATCGAACGCGGAGCCAGAAAGGTTGACCTGGTAAGGGAGTTGCCTGCGCTTGCCAGAACACTTAAATGTTCGATGTCAGCGCTGGTTCAAGAAGATGTCGTGGCGGCCACGCCTGAGGATGACCCGATTCGGGCTTTCATCCAGCAACGGTTTCCGGGTGTCAAGTTTGAAGAATTCGAGATGCGGCGTATAGCGCAGTTTCTGGAGCCTGTGCTGGCCTCCTATGTTGAGAACAGCCCCGATCTAAAGAAGAAGGTATCTAATGGCTAGAAAAGGACATGATGGGCAGCATCGCCTGCAACTGATCAAGAACGTGAGTATGCTGTCGCCGGAAGAAGCGCTTGTGGAGGGCGAAACCGGACAGATGCAGATGTTCAAGCTTGAGCCAGCATTAGCGGCCTGCCCTCCCATAAGCGCAAAGCTAAGTGCCTTGCAGAACGAGAACAAGGAGCTAACCGCGAGCAATGGTCGGCTGAAAAACACAGTCGTGAGCCTGACTGAGAAGATTAAGGATCACGTTGTGGCTGAAAAAGCCCCTGATGTCGTGATTAGCCACAGCCAGGATCTTGACCACGGCGACGTAGCTTGGGTTCATGGTCCGCTGCCGGCAGAGCCTTATTATCCACATAGCACGGGACAGCTTGCCGAGCTGGTCCAGATGACGACGAACAGATTAGCCAAATTATTCAAGTCTGCAGGAATCAAAGGAAACCGGCTCTATCACTATCAGATGCAGATAGGTAAGAAGTCTTGCTCGCAAAAGTACCGCGCCACGGCTTTACAGGCGCTCTATGAGGCAGCGACAGCTGGAAAAGTTCCGGAAATAACTGATGATGAAGTCGCTCGCTTGAAAGGATGGCTTCAAATTGTCAAAGCCTTCAAGTAAGGGAGAGGGAGAAACCCCTAAAACTATAAAACCCCCAGCTTGCGCTGGGGGGATACATTGCTATCTTACCCAATTTTATGTAATTTGCAACTGCTTTAATGCTGTTTTCACATTATGAAGCAATTTCCCTGCGCCTTCCCTTATAGCAAAGACTCCATCGATTCGCTCGAAGTCACGCTGTCGCCCGGTCGGCTACACCTATATCGTAAGTACGCAGTCAACGACGACGTTGAGGCACTAAAGCTCTATTGCTGGAATACCTCACTCAGTCAGGCGCTTTATTGGCCACTTCACGCTTTCGAAGTCTCGCTGCGTAACGCAATGGCTGACCGGATGTATGAAGAATACGGAGAAGACTGGTATGAGCAGATTGATAGCTTCAAGCGCGGCAGAGGCAACAATGAAGAGGTCGAGCATGTAAACAAGGCAAAGCGAAAGCTCGACCAGGATGGTTTAGGTTACGGTCATGACAATATCGTCGCTGCAATCAGCATGGGATTTTGGGAAGGTTTGCTAAAAGTGGAATACGAGGAGAAGCTTTGGAAGCCGCTGTTCTCGACAATCTTCCCTACAGACCGCAGTGAAGCGTTTCGTAAGGTGAACCAAATAAAGCGGCTTCGGAACAACGTTGCACACCATGAACCGGTCTTTGTATTTTTGCCGAAAGGAGACAAGAGGCTACTGTACAAGGACTATAAGCTCGTCCTTAAGCTAATTCGCTGGATTTGCGAAGACACGGCCGACTGGATTGAATATCACAGCAGTGGTCAGTTTTTTAAGATCTGGAACGGTGCTCCGGTGTGTATTGGGGCACCAAAACTGACGACGAAAACCGAAGAAGACGAGAGCAATTCACGTCGATGGCAGTTTACAGTTTGAATTGCAGCTGGGCGGTGGGTGGGTAGCCACGCGCGAAGCGCGCCGTCCTGCCCACAAACGCCAGCCCGAGCCCCGTTCCCCCAGTCGCGCTGCCCGCCAGCTCCTGCAGCACTGCCTGAATACCGCGCAGCAGGGGTCCCGCCGTCAACTTGCTCCAGGTCAAACTCCTGCCCAGGTGAGGTTGACGGTGGGTGCAAGCGGTAGGCTTTGCGCCAGGCAGGAAAGCAAGGGCAGTCTGCCAAAAGTGCAGCAGCGCGGCAAGTTGAGCTTCGGGGCAAGTGCCCTTTCAGCAAAGATAGGCAATGGCGACGGGAAAAGAAAGAGACCAAAAGAGAGAAAGAAAAAGAGAAAAGACAGAGACAAGAGCTTTCACTCCTGCCTCTGTCTTATTGAAGTTAGGCACTCTTGCGAGCAGCCTTCTTTGTTTCGATGGTGGCATCTTCTGCTTTTTCAACAGGCTTAGGGCCACAGAGGTGGAAGCTGGTCAGCTTCAAGATGGGCTTGTGTACTTCCACTGTCTTTCCGTCAACTTCCTTGGTGAAGACATTGATGGAAAGCCGCCCGGTAAGGAGGACTTCGCGTCCTTTGGTTACGGTTTGCATCACGCGCTCACCAAGACCATTCCAGCAATCTACATCAATCCAGAGAGTCTTCTCTTCCTCTTTTTTGCTGCTGTATTCAGTAACTCCGAGGCTGAACTTAACAACTTTGTTGCCGGTGTCAGCGAAGCTTACAGCGCGGGGTTCTTGTCCGACTCTGCCGATGATGGTCAATTGATTGTTCATGATAGGCACCTCCAGTGCGTTTTAGGTGCCCCAGGTCCTGCACAAGTCGCTAGACCGCGCTAGCGCTTTTCGGTGGGGCAAGGACGCGAATGCGCCCGTAGGGGAATCCTTGCGCCTCCGAAAAGTTGTGCCAGTATCGGCGCCGTTAAAAAAGCACGGGGGTGCCTCACAAGAAACAAGACAAAAGACAAACGAGGGCTCAAGGACAAGCACCAAAGGCGGGCTTAGCTGACAGCACAAGAGAACTAGAGCTCAGCCCACAAAAGCGGAAAGCAGCAAAAACGGATAAGACCAATAAGATGTAGATTGCGGAAACACCCCAAAAGCGTGATGCAAACTGCAATAACAAGAAGTCAACCACGGGCGGACTACCAAATATCGCAACCAAGGAAGTAGGCAAGCAGGGGAACAAGACAATCGGAAACCGGCTTTCCCGGCGCGGCACCAGACACAACCAGCAGATGATGCAACCAGTAAAAGGGCAATCGAAAGAGCACAAATAGAAGCAAGACAGAGGCAGGAGTAGTCACCCCAGTCTCGTTCAAAGGGCAGAAGCAGCCGAGGAATTCAGCCGCTCCTGCCCTAGACCGCCATCAAAACAGGTGAGGGTGAGACTCCCTGATGCTCGTCACGCCTCGATATGAGACGATTAAGTGATCGAGGATCTCAATTCCCAGAAGCTTGCCGGCGGACAGCAATTGCCTTGTGGTATCGAGGTCTTCCGGGCTCGGGTCGGTCGATCCAGCCGGGTGATTGTGAGCAACGACAATGCAGTAAGCGTTATTCAAGATAGCAGCCTTGAAGACCTCTCTTGGATGAACGAGGCTTGCAGAGACGGTTCCGTGACTTACAACGTGATAGCCGGTCACCTGATTTCTTGCGTTTAGATGCAGAGCGACGAAATGTTCTTCTGACAGATGCTTCATTGGCTCCAGGTATTGCTCCAGGTCGCAGGGCGTCCGTATCGCAGGCAGGGGCTCGCTTGACGGCTCCCGCAGGATAGCCAACTTTATCTGCGGAATCTTGTACTTTAGATGTCTCTTGAGTGCTCGTGTATTCATGATCATCTCCTGATGAAAACGCCGGAATGGCACAAAGGCTCATACCGGCAGGGACTACAACTGAGGTCATGGTCTAGTTGGCGACAGCTTCTTCCTTGAAATTCAAAAGGGAAATTGCCGGGCGCGGGGCAGTAAAGGCTTGACTGTTCTCCAGGTGAATCCGGCAGGCTTCGCGGATTAGCTCGGATCTTGTCTGTGACCGAAACTCAGCAAGCAGATCTATTTGGTCGAGCAGACGCTCAGGTATTGCTATCAAAACTTTCTTTTTCATGTGGTTCGTCTCCCTTTATCAGTGCGGCTTTTCGCCACTTACCGGGGGAAGGGGGAGGCTCGTCGCGTCAAGCGATAAGTGAGCCTGGAAGACAAATCACCTGGTACTGATGCTTGACGCGGGGTGGCGCCTCCCCCTTAGACTGAGAAGGCGAAAAGTGCAGCCCAGTTAGGCTGCACGCCAGAAGACAGACGGCTACCCAGGCAAACATAGACTGCAAGACTGACATGGCTTAAGCTCAGAGCGATTCGTTTGCAAGGGATAAGCAGTGGTAGTTATTTGCGGGCAATTGGTCAAGGGCTCGACCTTGAGCGGCTGGACATGCTTACCGGCACGGTGGTAAGGGAAGTTGATGATCTCTCCAGGACTAACAACATCGCGAACTGCCGGAAGCAGATTAACCGGTAGCTTTTCTTCCTCAGGCTGCATGAGAGCCAGCTTCCAGACACCTGGATAAGAAGAAAATGCAAGCAAGCCCTGCTCAAAATTGTCGTTATCAATGCTCAAAAACCCCTGGCAGTTAGACTCAGAAGCAAGCTCTGAGAGCACGGAAAGAAGCTTCGGCTCAAGGAAGCTGCGAGTATAGAACCAGAATTTGCACTGAGGACGTTGCCTAATTGCAATTAGCCATGCACGCGCATATTCGCATGAGAAGTAGTCTCCCACGTCATGGATGCGTAATGTGTATGGCAAGTTTGTTGCTTCACCGGATATCTGCGCAGCCAGCCAATCGACTGGCCGTGCCTGATCTACTAACGCTATAAGATTCTGAGCCAGTAACTTCGGTCCACCCTTGCGCAACAGAAACTCACAGGTTCTGTAGTTGCGAAGCCGCTTGTGACGCTGAGATGCTGACTGATAGCGGACACCATTTCCATAGCAAAGACGCTTACAAATTTCAGTTGCATTGACGCAGGATTCACTGCGTGAGAGGCTAAAAGCCCATCCCACCTTACTATTTTGAGTCAACTCCAGACCGTAATCGTGTACACGAGCAGTAACCATATTGCCCTCCTTGCGTAGATATGGCAGCGACGCTGCCTCCCGGAGGGCGACCGGCTGGGCTCTGCCGTCAAGGCGGCAAGAGCTAACTACAAGGGCAAAAGAAAAACCGAACGGCTTGACGGTGGTGGGCGCTCAGCCGGTAAACTTGAAAAACAGCGGAGAGAGCCGCAAAGTCAGACAATAGTATCTGTGGTTGTTTCGACAGAAGCTTGGGAAAGATGGTCCAGTCAGACTAGCGTCGGATAAGGGCAGATAACCACTTGAGCATTTTTGCCAGGTAAGTCTGTGGTTCAGTTTTGACAGGCGCATCGACGGGCTCTTCTATGACTGGAGAGGTAGTGTCCGTGTAATACTCCTCCGCCTCACGGCGATCGTACTCGCGGACTGACTCAATTTCGTGACGGCTCCATTTAGGAGCCCACCGCACTCTATTCTTCTCAATCCAGTAGTGCGACTGACAGTCGAAGCTCCAGTTGCCGATTGATGGGCGCAAAGAAATTGACTCTCCATCAAATGTTAGCTGCCATTCGGCAGGACTCAGTGGAGTGATCACTTGATGCCCACATCCGCAGGCACAGCTATGAGCGACGGTAGCAAATTCAATTGAGACGTAGAGCTTCCCCGACTCTAGTTTGTCAGGGAAGCTCTCTACGAACTCATGGCTCAAAGTTATGGGTGTTTTCATTCTCTTCATTACTCAAAGTATTGCCATCGATGAAGTAAATGCTGTGCTGTTCGCATTCAGCATCGTGATAGAAGCCACACAGCTTCTTCCACTTGAGCACTGCAAGAGCTGCGTTGAGCATGTTGAGATCGGCTATCTGTATGTTCTCAGCGTAATCATCGTTGGCGGCGGCGTCTTCGAATGCTATGCGTCCTTTTACGCGGTTGCCGGGGGTGCTGGTTGTGACACGCAGGAGACCTTCCAATTTGTCATCGGTCTTAGAGATGCCCATGCCAACGTCTATGAATGACAGCCCGTGTTCCTCTAGATAGGAGACTATAGGCTTTTTGGGCTCCGGCTTGTCTATACAGATAAAGACAAAATCGAAGCCATCCAGCTCATGGACATTGGATTCATCAACATAATAGGCATGCGGGATAATGCCGTTACGCATCGCACTGTACTTTGATTGAAGGTATTGAACTTTCTTTTGCTTAAGCCTCAGGTCATCGAGAGAGGCTGCACCTGGGCTACGGAATGCATTGTGCTGGATGAAATCATCTCCGTCGAAGATGTGCAATTCTTTGACAGGAGTTTTGACCAAAAGGTCAAAGAGATATGAGCCAGTACCACCCAAACCAATGACAACGATCCTGCTCAGTTTGAGCCTGGCTGATAGTGCAGCGATGCCAGCGCGACTGGAAGCAGTGTCGGCATAAAGGAAAGGGGAGTCGTCGTCTTCATCCGGCGGAACAAGGGGAAACGTCATTGGAGTAATATCTGGGTCAATGGCGTTGGCCTGGCTGTAGAGTATCTTGGCGTAACTCGTCATCTTTTCATAATAGTCGGCGTAGCCCCCTGGCGGCTTGCTCGAGAACGAGTGCTGCGCTATGAGATTTTCGGCTAGCTGCGTTGGTGCAGTTTGGTGAAAAATCTTCTCTAGAGGCGAGCCGTTGGCATCGCATGGATATTCACCAATGAAGTAGATGACATGGTCATCCGGCTTCTTGGTGACATTAGCTTGCAATTCAAGCTTGGAGACGAGCTTACCTAGCTTCACTTGCCGAGTTGAATCTACATAAGGCACATCATCCATCACAAGAAAAGTGCTTTCGACGATGGCAATATTGAACCCTTCGCTGCGCAAGCGCAGCAGGTCTGGGCTATGAGCGATCTGTGGCTTTGACATGGAAGACCTCCCCATCTTTAATCGGTACGGATTCGCCGGCACGAAGGGTGCCTTGCGGTTTGCTGTGCGGACCACGACGGTAAGCCACGGTGAAGGCCCAGTTAGGACCAACAGGCACAGGGTCTGGCTCGTAAGACAAGGCAACGACCTGCTCAAAGGTAATGAAATCCTGCTTCACCGTTTTCTTGCGGGTGTTGACGAAGATATGGAACAGGCGAGGAGCGCTGTAAAAGTGCTCGTCCTGCTCCAGCTTTACCTCGACCTCGCTGTCAGAAATGGGTTCATCTTCCTGGTTGCCATGGGTTTCACGAAACAGCTCGTGCCCTGGGGGCACGTTGGCCATCTTATATAGGTTGCTGCCGGTCGTCTTTTCCGGGGCTTCAAAGGGCTGCCTATCAATATGTATGCGCAGATTCGGATGATGCATTTGCTTTTCCTCTTGTTAAGTCATGAGGCATTTTCCTCACAATTAAATTATACACACAATCAACAAACAAATGCAATTATTCGCAACAGAAAAATATGGTTTAACAAACATTTAACATTGTCAAGAGATTCAAAACCACCCCAGGGTATATACAATTAATAACCCTTGCCAGTAGCAAACTATAATGCCAGAATGTTTTGGAATTGGCGGCTACAGGAACAAGGAATATGGATTTCGAGTCACTGAGGGAAATGCTGAAAAGCAACGACATGGAAGAGGTTCTTTATCCTCAGTTCGCAGATATCTTCAACATCTTCTGCAAGAAGGACGGTGATTACATCAGCACAGTACAAACACTAGAGGATGAGAATGGCAGTGGGCAGCGAAGAATTTCGCCACATGCGCACCGCTTGCTGGAGCGACTTATGAATAGCCATCGCTCACAGCATCAAGCTGATTACCAGGTTTCTATTTACGAGAGTGCCGCGGAACCAGTAGTTAAAACAATCTACTGATTACCGGGCCCCAGGCTGAAAGCCTACACAAGCGAAAAGGATTGAATATTAAGTCGAGGTCGTATGAGTATTAACACAGCCATTATGAGCACAGCCGTCGCTCGGCAGAATAAGACGGATAGCAATTGGACAGTGCATTCACCACTTGCCCCCTTCACCGCCACAGGTAAGAACAGAACAGGCGCTCTCACTAAATTCATCGAAATGCTTGGTGCACATATGTTTGCACAACAGCGCCTGGCCGAGACCAAACGCGAGCGCGGTCGCCCGAGTAAGAATTACGATGCGCATATACACGTTCAAGTCCAGAAAGAGACCAAGGAAAGATTCGAGGCTGTGGCAGCGGAATTCAATCTTTCGCAAAGCGAGACCATTGTGTTTCTATTGGATTCGTTCGCCATTCTGAGAAGCGAATTCGTCAGCAAAACAGATATGGATGAGGCCGAAGGCCGTGTCCTACAGCTAGCAGGAGCAGCCAAATAGTCGGTTAAGCGTAAACGAAATTATCCTAACAAGCCGATCGAGCAATGATCGAGCGGCTTGTTGTATCAGGAGAGATTTTGAAAATGAGCTAGATTTGGTGCGTTTTTGTCGATTTCAGAAGTCGATTGCACAACCGATGTGAATATATGGGCGTCGTGCAGCCGACTCTTAATACATGACAATCGACTTTCGTTCAGAAGTGCTATTCACTGTTAAGCTTTTTAGTCAGAAGT
>WBZO01002292.1_pt1 | contig 25400 bp, 19 predicted proteins | sample 5204261 | NCBI WGS metagenome assembly WBZO01 (sample SAMN12412400, study PRJNA552823) | activated sludge metagenome | isolation source: activated sludge from anammox sidestream of wastewater treatment plant... | place: USA: North Carolina | collected 2017-09
CGAAGTCCTGCAGGATGTACTGGGGGCGCGCCCCGCGCCACTCGTAGATCGTCTGATCGTCGTCGCCGACCACCATCACATCGGCCTGGTCGCCGGCGAGCAGCTCGATCAGGCGCTGCTGGCCGTAGTTGACATCCTGATACTCGTCGACGATCAGGTGCTGCAGCTCCTGGGCATAGCGGCTGCGGGTGGCGGGCTGGCCTTCGAGCAGATCGATCGCCAGCGGGATGAAATCGTCGAACGTGAGCGCATTGGCCTCGCCGCGCAGCCGCTCGAATTCCGCATAGATGAGCGGGAGGTGTGGGGAAGCGTATGAACCGGCTCGATCCGGCGGGATGAGCGAACCCTTCCAGCGCCCGATCGCCGAGAGGGCTTCCTCGGGATCGACCGCATCGGGCGGCAGGCGCCTGGCTTTCTCCAGATTGTTGATGGCGCGCTTGACCGCGAGCCAGACCAGCTCGGCCTTATCGGCGAGCCAGAACTGGGTGGAAGAGGGCAGCGAACCGTCTTTGATGAGCTGGTTGAGGATGTGAAAACTGAACGAGTGAAAGGTGTGGACTGCTGGCTGGCATACTTCGGGCAGCCCAACGTTGGAAAGATGGGCCTGGAACTGCTTGCGCGCCAGGCTGTTGAACATCAGCGCCTGAATGGCTGAAGGGCGGATCTGCCGCTCCTGGACGAGATGCTGGATGCGGTGGGCCATGGTCGTGCTCTTGCCTGAGCCGGCCACAGCCAGCACACGGGCATGCTCGCCCAGCGGATGAGCGACGACCCGCTCCTGTTCGGGGGTGAGGGGATGTTGGGTCATGTGTGGCTCCTCAATATTCATCTTGAATAGCATCGAGATCAGCGCCGCAGTCGGTGCAGACCTCACGGATGTTGTCCCAGACCTCGCCGGCGGAGAAGTGCATCCGGCCGGTGAGAGAACTGTGTGCGTGCGGGCACTGAGCCTGCGCCAGCATCCTGGCGAGCTTCTGTATATCGACCCACCTGGGGCGTTGGCCCGTACCATCGCAGGCAGGGCAGGGCAGGTGGCGCACATATGGCTGGCCGTGCGCATCGACGGCTTCGCCAACGGGCAGATATGCCTCACCCTTGCAGTGATCGCAGGTGGTGAGGATGTGCACTTTGAACATAGTGACTCCTTCCTGGAAATGAAAAATCCCGGCTGGGCGCCGGGTGGATGGGAGGCCTGAAGCGCATCAGATGATCTGATGGACGCCCCAGAGCAGCAGGACGATCAGCCACAGCCACCACTGGGAGGCCAGGAACTTGAACATATCGAACAGGAAGCCGAACATTGGACACTCTCCTTTCTTATGGAATGGGAAAACAAAAAAGCCCGCCTCAAGAGCGAGGCGGGCTGGCCGGATGGGGGATATGCAGATGGATGGGGGGTACCCCCCCTGCTCACTTTCGGGTCTGCCTATCCCCACCTAATATGGGCATCAACACGAACGGGGGGTGAAAAGGGGACAAAAATATATTTGGTTGTATGAGAACGGCAATTCTGACAGAAATGTAAGGGAAATTGAGACAGAAAATATTGACAGACTGAGATTAAAATGCAACAATGTGTAGTAGCAAGTGCATAAGCCCAGAGGGGGCGCACTCTAGGTATCGCAGAAAGCGAAGGCCAAAGATGGAAGCAACCCAATCGGATATTCTTACAGTGGATGAAGCTGCGGAATTGCTCAAGATACCACGTTCTTCGGTTTACACCCTGGCACAACAGGGGAGAATTCCTGCCAAAAAAGTGGGCAGGCATTGGAGGTTCCATCGAGGAGTTCTACTGCGCTATGTGGCAGGTCTCGCTGACCAAGATTTACCGAATGCCAGCCAAGAATCCATCCCGCCGATTGTGGTTAAACCACCCATTGATTAGGTCTTTCACGAAGCCATGGCGAGGATATACCCAGAACATCTACCTGAGAGCGTAACAAGCGATCCTGGCCGCCAAGCCGAGTGCAAAGTCTATTCTCGCCTAAAAACGCTACCCGAAAGGTATGTCATTTTTTATAGCGTTCATTGGCAGGCTCATTCAGCAACCTGGGGAGTGAGTGTACAGTCACAGTGAAGGAGGGAATGTATATCCAACAAAAGACCCCATCGAGCAAGGCCGGCAGAATCATTAAGACCTGCCTATCGAGATGTTTGTCGATTGTCAAGATATTGAAATGATTGACCACCAATACAGGGGACGTTCATCTCTATCTCAGAGGTGATCAAAAGTCAAAAAAGTGCAAATAACTGATTGCATTATTTGCACTTTAGACATAAAATGACAACAGAAGACACCCATATTTGTAAACTTACCCCTCATGGATCCTGATAATTTCTCTAGCGCCGCCCCTGGGCGCGTGCTCCGTACATCGAAAGGATATTGGGCATTCGTACCTGACCCACTGCCTCCTACTATCGAATGGTCGACCTCGCTGATCTCCGCCTTAGGTGAGGCGGAACGCAACCTGGGCCGGCTGGCCAGCCTGGCAGATACACTACCTTCGCCGTATATCCTGGTGCGCCCGTTTATCCGACGCGAGGCAGTGCTTTCTTCCCGTATCGAAGGGACGCACGCTTCGTTGGTGGACCTGTACCAATATGAATCGGCGCAATTATCCTTTTTCGAAGACGCCTCAGATGTGCGTGAGGTGCACAACTACGTGCGCGCTCTGGACTACGGCCTGGAGCGTTCAAAGACCTTGCCGGTGAGCCTGCGCCTGATCAGGGAGATGCATGGAATACTGATGGACGGCGTGCGCGGTGAGCACCTCACGCCGGGTGAGTTTCGCCGCAGCCAGAATTGGATTGGCCCACCTGGCAGTACCATCGAGAGCGCCACTATTGTCCCGCCGCCAGTCGGCGAGATGCACCAGGCTCTGGATAGCCTCGAAAAATTTATCCACACTCCTTCGGATATCCCACAGCTGGCACGCGCCGGTTTGATCCATTACCAGTTCGAGGCTATCCATCCTTTCCTGGATGGGAACGGGCGGGTAGGGCGCTTGTTAGTGACCTTGTTGCTGGTCGAGTGGGGATTGATCTCCCAGCCATTGCTCTACCTGAGCGCTTTTTTTGAGGCTCGTAGGCTGGATTATTACGACCGCTTGCTGATGGTCAGCCAGCGCGGCGAATGGGAGAAGTGGTTGTTCTTTTTCTTCAAAGGGGTCAGCAGCCAATCTCTGGATGCTATTACCCGCATCGAGCGCCTTGGGCAATTGCGCTCAGCCTACCAGGAGCGCCTTCGGATGGAGCGGGCAGAGGCGCGGTTACTGCAAACCCTGGACGTGCTCTTCGAGCGCCCGATACTGAATATTCGGCAGCTTGAGTCGGCGTTGAATGTACCCTACCGGACGGCACAGCGATATATCGAGAGGTTGGAGGGGATCGGTATCCTGCGAGAGGTGACCGGGCAGGCGCGCAATCGCTTGTATCGGGCGGATGAGATTGTTCGAGCCTTAGAAGGTTGACTGGTCTGACGGTTGATGTTGATACAGAGCATGTTTTTTATTGTATAGTATAAGAGTAACGGGGACAGTTGTTCTTGGATTGATTGGGAGATGGGTTGAGGAGTAAGGTGAACGGAAATGACCCGCAGTGACGATCTCGAAGATATCAGGCAAGCCCTATTCGATTGCAGTCAGAATTTCGAATCAGAAGCGCTACTACCTACGGTTATTCCAGAAGCAGCGCCCCTGGTTGCTTCCGATCCGTACGCCTTCAGCCTTGCAACCTGTCTGGATCGGGGGACGAAAGCGGATATCATCTGGACGATCCCTTATGATATTCAGCAGTATTTGGGGCATCTGGATCCTCACCGCATTTACCAGATGTCATTAGATGAACTGGCGGACTTGTTTGCTCACCTGCCGCGGCGCCCGCGTTACATCAACGATGCGCCTCGCACGTTGAAAGAGCTTACCAGGATTGTGGTTGAGGAATGTGGAGGCGATGCTTCGAATATCTGGAAAGGTAAGCGCGCTTCGGAAGTCAAGCGCACTTTTATGAGCATTCACGGCGTTGGCTCAGGGATCGCCAGCATGGCGGTGTTACTTATTGAAGCAGCTTTTACAATCCGCTTCGATGACCTTGACCGAAAAAATATGGATATCAAGCCCGATGTTCACACCATCCGAGTTCTCTACCGGCTTGGCGTCAGCCAGGCGAAAACCGAGCGGGCAGCCGTCGAAGCGGCGCGGCGCTTGAATCCGGAATATCCTGGGGCAGTGGACGGCCCTTTGTGGAATATCGGGCGAACGTGGTGCCACGCCCTTGCCCCAAAATGCTCGCTTTGTTGTATGGAACGGGTTTGCGCTAAAAGGTTTTAGGCTTGCTCTTTGCGAACTGCCCGAATTTCTTCACAAATGTCCACCGGCAGTTTCTTCGACATATGCTTGGGCGCTCGAGAACGATCCACAAGCGCTTGCCAGTCACTGGCTTCGAAACAACGCTTTTGCCATTTGTACACCCAGGCCAAGGATCGCTTCACTTCCTGGGCCACTTCTGTCGGTGTCCTTCCGCTGCGTAGAAGATAGATTGCTGTGCGTCAGATTGCCAATTCATCGCTCATGGTTTCACCTGCTTTCACTAAGATCACGAGTAGGTGAATTCTAGCTAGAGCAGTGGATTCCACGATGTCTTGAAGGTGAGTAGGTTAGACCTTTCTACAATGTTCTGAAGGTTCACAACTAGTAGCTCCAAGTTTCGTGCTTCAAAGGGGCACGGTTCAACTGGTCACGATATAGCCGCCACTGGGGCATAAATTGGTTCATGTAATCCACAAACGCCTCGTTGTGTCTGCGCTCCAACAAATGCACCATTTCATGGACAAGGATAAATTCAAGGCAAGGAGCAGGCTTCTTCGCCAATTCCAGATTGAGCCAGATGCGGCGCGCCTCGATGTTGCACGTGCCCCACTTGGTTTTCATTTGCTTGATACCCCAATCCGCCACTTGAACACCGATTTTACTTTCCCATCTGACAATCAGTGGCGGGACAGTCTGCCGTAGGTGCACCCGGTACCAGGCAAGCATCACGCGCTCGCGCTGGAGCATGGTGCTTTGAGGGCGCACAAACAGGTCGATGATCTTCTTATTACGCACGACTACCTGGCAGTTCCCGTCGCGCTCTGTGACATTTAGCAGGTATCGTCTGCCTTGAAAATAATGACTTTCCCCACTGACATATTCACGAGGGGTTTCACGATCCTGTTCTTCAAACTTGCCCTGCTGGCGCTTGATCCAGGCCAGCTTGGATATGACCGCAAGGCGCACAGCCTCATCGCTTACTAAAAGCGGTGCGGCGACACGAACCCTGCCCGTCGGCGGGTAAACTGCCAGATGCAGGTTTTTGATATCTTTGCGGACAACGTCCACGACCAGGCCATTGACCTCAATCTGGTGCATTTTCAATACCCGCGCTGGTTCTTCACTAGCTCAAAGATGCGCTCTGCTTCAGCTTCGTCGGGCACATGCTGAGAAATGACGTAACGGATTTGTCGTTCTTTGATAACGTGCCCGCGCCAATCATCTTTGCGAGTGGCGAGGATTTCTTGGTCCAGGGCGATGGCCAGCTCTTCGTTTTTGCCAAGGTTATCGTAAAGGGCGCGGCGGGCAGCCGTATTGAGCTTCTTAGGATAAGTGGCAACGTTAGGGTTTACCACCTGTTTGGTCAACTCGACCAACTTCTTCAGGTACTCTTCGTATTGGCGCGCCTGCTCTTTTCGCTCTTTGATCAGGTTGTCCAGCAGCTCAGACATTCGTTCGTAATACCTGGGGTTGATCGGCCGCTCGTCGATGATGACCCGGCGCAGGTTGTTTTCGATAGTCTCCGCCGCGGCGTCCTGGCTACTGGCGATACCCGGTGGGAGCTGGTCCACGGCCTGTGGGCCGCGCTCGACAATGAGCTGGATCAGGGTCATATCATCAAAGGCCGATATCTTGCGGCTCTCGTCGGCGTGGATGTAGGTGTCAATCAGATGGCGCATGGCAGGCTCGTACATTTTCAGGTCAATGTAGTCGCCGCTGGCCAGCTTGATTTCGCTGCGCACATTTTCAAAGTATTCTACTTCGTGCTTGATGGTTTCAATCTCTGGCGCCGAATAACCAGCATCCGGCAGCTCGTTAGCGATGTTGGCATAGGCACGGATGAGCGAGACAGTCAGTTTGTAGAGGGCGATGCGCTTGGGCTCGTTATCCTTGAGGGCGTCTTTGTCGGCGGTGTCTTTTGCACAGAAATAACGGATGTAGGCAGCGCTATCTTTCGGCGGGTCAACCGGCTCGCATAAAGCCTTGATGGCTTCGCGGGCTTCCTCCAGCCTCTCTTTGGCTTTGTCCAGTCGATTGGTCAACAAGCCCAGCACATCCTCTTTATCGTAGGCGTCGAAAGCGCCGGAGGTGTAATCGGTTACGGCGCCTTCCAGGCTCTGGAACAGGTCTTTGTAGTCGATGATGTAGCCATACTCCTTGTCGTCGGTGTCGAGGCGGTTGACGCGACAGATAGCCTGGAACAGGCCGTGATCACGCATTTGCTTGTCGATATAGAGATAGGTCGCGGGCGGGGCGTCGAAGCCGGTGAGCAATTTATCCACGACGATCAGCAGCTTCATCTGCCCTGGTTCGTGGATAAATTTATCCTTGACTTCTTTCTCAAATACCTCCACGTCTTTCCCGTTGAGCATACGGTCATAGATATCGTATTGGCGCAGCCGTTCGGTGAGGCCTTCGCCGGTTTCCTCGCCTTTGATATCCGACGAGTTTGGCCGATAGGAGGTAATGATGGCGCATTTATGGAAGCCCTGGGAGGTGAACAGCTCGTAAAACTTGCACGCCTGGTAGATGCTGCCAGAGACCAGCAGGGCATTGCCGGTCCCGTTTTGCAAGCGATCTCGGGTTTCAAAGTCAAGCAAAATATCAGCCACAATTTTCTCCAGCCGCGACTGGGCGCTGAGCACGGTTTGCATGGTGCCCCAGCGCTGCTTGAGCTGGGCACGCGCGACGTCGCTCAGGCCGCGGGTCTTCAGGTCGAACCACTGGTCGATCTTTGCCTGTGAGGTGATGGCCTGTTCGATATCACGGGCTTCGTAGCGCAAGTCAAGCACCACCTTGTCCCTGACTGCCTCGTCGTATTTATAGGTGTGGATATAGCTGCCGAAGACTTCGATGCTCTTTTGCTTGTCGGCTTTCAACAATGGCGTGCCCGTAAAGCCGATAAACACGGCGTTGGGCAGGATGCTTTTCATAGCCTTATGCAGCTCGCCGGATTGCGTGCGGTGACATTCATCGACAAAGACGTAGATATCGCCTTTGGCTTTGAAGTCTTTGGGCAGGCTCCTTTTTAGCTCCTCGATATAGCCCTCAACATCGCTCTCTTCGCGACCGGCAAATTTATGGATCAGCGAACACATCAGCCAGGGCAGGGCTGCATTGAGGCAATCGACCAGATCGCGGCCGCTCTTTGTGCGGTAGATTTGTTCACCCGCGCCGGAGAACTTGCCTTCGATCTGTTCATCGAGTTCGATGCGATCGGTGATGATCAGGACCCTGGCATTCTTTATGTTTTCGCGGATCCAGCGGGCAAGCCAGACCATGGTCAGGCTCTTGCCGCTGCCCTGGGTGTGCCAGATGATGCCGCCTTCGCGCGTGCGGAGGCGCTGCTGGGCGGCTTTGACGCCAAAGTACTGGTTGTGACGGCAAACCTTCTTGGTCCCCGCATCGAAGACGATGAAGCCGTGGATAATCTCGAGCAAGCGTTCTTTCTGGCAGAGCTGGGTCAGGGCGCGGTCGAGCGGGTTCTCGATCGAGCTGTCTTCTTTCCATGCCAGGTAATATTTCTCCGGGGTCTCGATGGTGCCGTATCGCAGGCCTTCGGTATCATTGCCCGCCATGACGAGCTGGATCGTGGAAAAGAAGCCCTGGATAAATATCTTCTTCTGGTTATCCAGGTTCTGGCGGATGCCCTCGGATACGGAGACGGTGGAACGCTTGAGCTCCAAGACGCCCAGAGCGATGCCGTTGACATAAAGCACGATGTCGGGGCGCTTGGTATGCTGCCCCGTGACGGTGACTTCTTCGGCGATCGCAAAGTGGTTGTTGAGCGGGTTATCCCAGTCGATCAGCCAGACCGTCTGGTTGTTCATGCCCGCCTCGGGCTGAACCTGCACGCCATATCGCAGCAGGTTGTAAACATCTTTGTTGATGTAATACAGGTCCCGGCTCTGGTCGCCGGCGGCTTTGTTGAGCTCATAGAGGGCTTTGTGAATGAGCTCATCGCTGACTTTCTGCTGTATCAGAAAATCTTGCAGCAAACCTTCTTCGATGTTGCGGTTGTCGGGACGTTCTTCCCAGTTGCCGAGGTATTGATATTGGAGCCTCTCGCGGAACAACCCCACGATGCGATCTTGAGTTCTGCGCTCTTTCTGTCCTACGATGCCCATGTCACGCCTTCACCAGTTTGAAGCTGATCTTGTAACGGTAGAACTCTATGCTCGAGGAGACCGCCAGCGCTCTGCGAATTCTCTGATCATCTTCCTGGGCAATGATGATACCCTTGACGCTTTGCCCTTCTTCCGCCAGCTCTTCCTGCACATAGCCCATATAGCGAAGCGTCTGGCCAACGACCACATCGCTGGCGCGGCCTTTCTTCAGCTCTACCACCAGGAGCGTCTTCTTGTCTTTGCTGATAGCAAAAATGTCAATGGGGCCGGTGTCAGTGGGGTATTGTTGGCCAACGCGCTCGCCGTCTTCCTCGTATATGTCGAATTCCTTGCCCAGATTGGTTTGCGACCAATTCCGAACTAGAAAATCTTCCAGGTGCTGCTCCATCGCAAAGGCCAAAGCGTCTTCGACCGTCTCGTCTGTAACGACGAGCTTTGGAGCAGACACGCCAGCGATCAGTTTTTCAATTTCGTCCTGATATGGTGAAATATTGATGACGGCAGCGGCCGCGCCAGCCGCCCTTTTTAGCGCCTCGCTCATATCGGCGCGCTCGATGGTCTGGCTGAGCCACTGGACAGGGCGGCGGTGCGGCAGCACATCCCCGGGTTGATAATAGTAATCCCCATCGACTTCGCCCACATGATAGTGGCCCTTCCCATCGTGGCAAAGTATGATGTCGTCTCCGACAATCCCCTTTGAGACCATCCAGATTGCCCCGCAGCCCAGGCCAGCCGCGGAGCGCGACTTACCGGGGTTATTCTCAAGAAAGACCGGAATAAATTTTCGGTTGAAGGCGCGCCAGTTTTCCGCCAGCTCATCCTTTAAGTCCTGATGGATGCCGTAGTCGGCGCCGATGAATTTGCCGGCAATGCACTCCGGTGCATGGACGCTTTTTTTGCCTAGCATAATTCGGTAGTAGTTTTTCATTTTTAGCCTCGGATCAAGCGTGTTTTCCCCGTAAGCAATTCCTGCATCATGCCTTGTTTGAGCAAACGGGTCTTCTCGCGACGCTGTTCCAATGCAGCGATTTCTGCATCCATGTTTTTTAGGAATTCAGCAATTGCTATTTGTTCTGTGTCATCTTCAGGGATTTCAATTTCAAAAGCCTTCACATCCTTTGAATTGACAGCATCAAATGTAGAACCTTTAGAAAGATTTTTCCATGAAGACTCTCTTGCGATCAAAGCATAATAAAGAAAGTCGTTTGGATAACGGATCCCACATACCCCACGCCCGAGACAGACATCAAATAAAGCTCGTGAAACTTCCCCTACAGGTGCACGAACGGTCATGAGTATGTCGCCAGTATATCCGCGTCTAGTAATATGCTTTGTAAAAACTCGCACGGTAGTTCCACGATTAGATATATCTGCATTTCCCTGAATTAGTGGTAACCCATCGCCGCTAATATTGTAGTATATTGAGCTTGGAGATTGTCCCATTACAATTTTGGCAAGATCTCCGAGTTTCTTTACCGTCCACCCAATGCTAAATCCTTCCAATCGTATTTTTCCAGTCAGCAATTCCTGCATGGCGCCCTGCTTGATGAGGCGCTTTTTGGCGATGAGGGCGTCGAGGGCAGTGAGCAGGGCGTCCACGTCGCTCAGGGCGGCGGCGATGGCGCGTTGCTCGGTTAGGGTGGGAGGAACGGGTATCTTCCATTGATCGAAAGAGTTGGTGGTAATAGTGCCAAATGTCGTACCATATGTCAATGCTCTTATTGAGCCTACAGAGAACAGCATGGCATAATAAAGAAAGTCTCGGTCATATTCGTTGACCGGAAGCAAACAATAACACGTCTGATTGAAAGCCATTGCATTTCCAAGCTGAGCTATTCTGCCAACCGTAGCACCACGAGCAATAATAATGGTTGTTCCAGTTGGCATTATCCTGGCTGGACAGGATGCAAGACCAAGATCAGTGATATAGTCTAATGTATCGTGAATATATCGTCCGTTTGCTCGGGATACATCACCAGCCGCGACCCAGGGAATTAGACCATGCCAATAGTCTGTCACAGCGGTACTGGGCGTACCTCCTCCGTAAACTTCCGCAATAGACCTGATTGTTTTTACATCCCAGTCATCTGGGATTTCACCCACCTCGGTCGGTTTGTATCCGGCTTTCATTGCTGTACAAACCCCATCCTTTTCAGGTAGGCATCCACCTTGCTCGCGAGATCATCTACATTCTGCGCTAATACCGGCAGGGTGGTAGCGTAACGCCCAGTAAGATGCTGGAGGCGACCAGTGAAACGAGACGCCAGGTTTTGCGTTTCAACCTGGACTGCGGCAGCGAGGCTGGCAAGCCATTTGTCATCCACAACCAGGGTTTTGATCTCGTCAATTGTGAGGCGTTTATACTGAGCAGTGATTTTGGCGTCCAGCGCCTTTTGGGCTTCTTTGGCCTTCTTGCCCGCCGCGGCTTCCCCTTCGATCAGGTCGAGGTATTGTTTGAGCAGAGACACCACTTGTTGCGTCTCCGCATCGTCATCGTCGCCGATCTCCTTCAGGCACGCCTTGAGGCTCGCTTTGGTGATCTTGCCTTTGTCGTTCCGGGCGTCTTCCAACATGCCGCCTTCCCCGCCATGTTCTTCCTCCAACTCTTCCATCTGGGCAGCGATGGCTTCCTGCTCGGCCTTCAGGCTTTCGATCTCCTGCTGCTCGGCGGCAAAGTAACGCTGAACGACCAGCGCTGCGGGGATGAGTTCGGTTGTTGCCTCCCAGCCTTCGGTCGAAATCAGGTACACGTCGTCCTGCATGGTCTCGCTCCAGTAGGTCATCAGGCGCTGGTAGAGGTCATATTTATCGATCAGCGGGACAGAGCCGAATTCAGCCAACAAATCCTCTGCAAGATCGTTGATGAGAGTTTTCGGGCGAGCGCCTATACCCAGCTCCATAAGCTGTGGCCGGTGTACCTCCTGCCACGCCCCGAACCGGTCGGCGACGCCCTGGTTGTAAGCCATAAACTCGGGATGGGCGAAGATGGTCGCTTTGATCTGCGCAGGTTCTACGTTCAACTGGCTGTAGCCGGGCCGGCCGGCAGGCTCGAACAACTGGCTGCGCAGGCTGGGAAATACCTCCCAGTAGGCGTGGAGGTTATCAAGGTCACGGTCGGGGATGCCTCCCAGCAGGTGCGCCTCGATGTCCTGCAGGTCTTCCTCCTCGGTGTTGTCGATGTAGCGCGGAATGTTCAGGTTGTAGTCGTTGGCTTCGATCTCCGCCAGCGGCACCATGCGGGAATACTTGGGGATTTCGAGCTGCCTGGTGAAGACATCTACAATCTTATGGATGTCCTGGTGGCGCAGGCGGTTCTTGTTGCCGTCCTTCATAAAGCCCTGGCTGGCGTTGATCATGAAGATGCCGGCCCGACCGGCGGCGTTTTCCTTGTCCAGCACCAGAATACAGGCCGGGATGCCGGTGCCATAGAACAGGTTGGCGGGCAGGCCGATGATGCCTTTGATATAGCCCTTGCGGAGGATGTTGCGGCGGATGTCGCCTTCGACATTGCCGCGGAACAGCACCCCGTGGGGCAGAATGATCGCGCCCTGCCCGGTGCTCTTCATAGAGTGCAGGAGGTGCAGCAAAAAAGCGTAGTCGCCGTTCTTTCTGGGCGGGATGCCGTCGGCGAAACGCCCGTACTCGTCGTGCTCGGGATCAAAGCCGTTGCTCCAGGCTTTGGTCGAAAATGGGACGTTGGCCACTACGAAATCGAAGGTCTTGAGGCCGCCGTCCGCCGCCTTGAAATGCGGCGACGAGAGGGTGTTGTCCTGCCAGATGACAGCGGTCGGGTTGTCGTGCAGGATCATGTTCATTTTAGCCAGGGCGGCGGTGGCGTTGTCCATCTCCTGGCCGTAGATGGTCACTTCATGCGGCGCCTCATCGGCCGCCTTGAGCAGCAACGAGCCGCTGCCGCAGGTGGGATCGTACAGGGTCTGGGTCTGGCTCTTGGCTTTAGCGATGCCGATAACCTTGGCCATGACGATCGATACCTCAGCCGGCGTGTAGAACTGCCCCTTGCTCTTGCCGCTCTGGGTGGCAAAGTAGCGCATAAGGTACTCGTAGGCATCGCCAAGCAGGTCATCGCCCTCGGCGCGGTTTCGGGAAAAATTCAGAGCCGGGTTTTCGAAGATCGCAACCAGGTTGGAGAGGCGATCCACCATCTCCTGCCCCTTACCCAACTTGTCCGCATCGTTGAAGTCGGCGACGTCGATCACGCCTTTCAAGTCATTGGCTTCGGCAAGGCGGGCGATGATCTTGTTCATTTGGTCGCCGATGTCTTTGGCCCCCTTGAGTGCAACCATATCAGCGAAGCTGCCGCCCTTGGGGACCTCGATCAGCGGGTTCTTTTGCCCCGCATATTTGTCCGAGACGTACTTGACAAACAACAAGACAAGAACATAGTCCTTGTACTGCGAGGCGTCCATGCCGCCGCGCAGCTCGTCGCAACTTGCCCAGATAGAGGAGTAGAGTTCGGATTTTTTAAGCGCCATGTTATGAGTAATCCGCTTGGGTTATGATGCTTCCCGGATTTTCCGGAGATAAAAGTGCTCTGATGAACCTTTGATCAATGTATCGCAAAGTGGGATTGCAAAACCAGTTGCCTGTATCTTTGCCAGGCCGGTAGTTACGCTGGATCCCATTTTGCCAAACCAACTAACACCTTTGCGGGTGACCACCTGAGTGTGCTCACTGATTGTATCCCCCGCATGTTCAGGCCAAGACCTCGACGGCAGCCATGACGCGAGGTTTTCAATTCCATAGAATAATACTTTATAAGTGCAGGTACTGCAAGCAAACAGGGGTGGCTAAATATTGGTACTAAATGAATTGATAGAAACGAGCCGGATAATTAGGAAAGGCTTGCTTATGCCACTGACGCCGATTCAAGCTAAGGTATGATTTCAAACGAAACCGCCAATACAAATGTGTTATAATTGCATACAGGTTGTCTACATGGTGTAGACAGTCTGTATATCCTTGCTGACCGTCTTGGATTGATTGAGTGTCACATGTAACTTGTCGCTATATGTGGACATAACCAGCTATCTTTATTAAGGTGCCATCGATGGATACGTATATTCGTGGAGGACTGATTGTTGACGGAACTGGGAAGACCGCGTATCCGGCAGATATCGGTATTCAAGGTGATCGGATTGTCTGGATAAACCGGCATCCGGAAAACGGCGGGCTGGTAGACTGTCCAACTATCGATGCAACCGGTCTTATCATCTCGCCAGGGTTTATCGATGCCCATACGCATTCGGATTTCGTCTTCTTCCAGGAACCCCGCCCAGATATGAAGCTTCGTCAGGGCGTGACCACTGAAATCAGCGGTAATTGTGGCTCATCTGCAGCGCCGATCAGCCCGCAAAATCTTGCCTACTTAGGCCCATACGTCCAAGAGACAATCGAGGCGGTAGGTAGTTTTCATACCTTTGGTGAATACCGAGACCGCATCCAAGAACATGGTCTTATCAACAACCAGGGATTATTAATCGGACATGCTGCTTTACGGACATCGGTGATGGGCATGAAGAATCAACGCGCCAGCCCCGATCAAATCTCCAGCATGAAGAGACTGTTGGAGCAGGCGCTGGATGAAGGCGCGATAGGTTTTTCGAGCGGTCTTTTTTACCCACCGATGGTTTATTCTGACACTCAAGAATTGATCGAACTGTGCCGGGTAGTAGCGCAGCGCGGAAAGATTTTCGCCTGCCATATGCGCAACTACAGCACGAACGTACTGCAAGCAGTTGAAGAAATGATCACTGTTGCCAGGGGAAGTGGTGTGAGGCTGCAAATTTCCCACCTGATGACAGCCGGCAGAAAAAATTGGGGGAAATCCGAGCAAGTACTACAGATGATCGATCACGAGTGCTTACTGAGCCTCGACATAACTTTTGATCAATATCCCTATCACGCCGCGTTACCAGGTTTGCTGGCTCTGCTCCCTCCATGGATGCATGAAGGCGGCGTCGACAGAACGGTAGAACGGCTCCAGGACCTCATGTCTTGCGACCAGGCCAAAAAAGATATCGAACAGGGTCTTCCGGGCTGGGAAAATGTTACGGAACAGGCCGGTTGGGAAAATCTGGTGGTGATCTCACCCAAAATCGGCGAATATAGCAATCAGACCATCGCTTCCATTGCAGATGCCACAAGAGCTGATCCGGCGGACGTCGTTTTTTCATTGCTCCTCACCGATCCATACTGTAACCTGGTAGCCCATTGGCTCAACGAGGAAGATGTCATCGAATTTATGAGACATCCCGCTCAGATGTGGGGCTCCGATAGCGCAGAGTCTGGACCGCTCGCGCACCCGCGGACCTATGGAACCTACCCAAAAATCTTGCGTGAATATGTTTTCGAAAAGGGAGTTCTAAGCTTAGAGACCGCGATTCAGAAGATGTCTTCTATGGAAGCTAATCGCTTTGGCATTAATCAGCGCGGAGTCATTAAAGAAGGTTTCTTTGCCGACCTTGTTTTGTTCAACCCGGAGACGATAAAACCCACCTCGACTTACGACGCCCCCGATGTTTACCCAGAAGGCGTAATTCACGTTTTCGTCAATGGGAAAATCGCGGTTGAAAATATGCAGACAGCTTCGGGGAAATTTGGGAATGTCCTATAGGAGGATCTATTGAAACGAAAATTATTCATACAAACCAACGCCAACATACAATAATTATGCATACAAGGAGGTAGTAACTATGAAAAAAATGAAAACATCCCGAACGTGGATGTGGATCGCTCTGATGATGATCCTGGTCTTGGTAGCTGGCTGTGCCAGCCCTCAGACTCCTACTGCAGCCCCCCAGGAACCGACGGCTCCCGCTGTAGAAGCACCCAAGACTCCGGAAGAGTCTGAAGTTCCTGAAGCCACAGAAGAGGTTGTGTCCGAACCGCCGGCTGAAGTTAAACCACCCGAAGGGGTCGAGCAGGTGCTGAGAATCAACTTTCGTATCCCTGCTGGCGGAGTTGACCCTGTGGTTGAACAGGCGGATGCCGGTTTTCAGATGATGTCTGCCGTATATGACCGGCTGGTGGTAGTAAATAGCAAGATGGAACTCGTTCCTCAACTCGCTGATTCTTGGGATGTGTCTCCGGACGCGAAGACCTGGACCTTCCATCTGCACCCTGGCGTCAAATTCCACGACGGCACTACCTTGGATGCCGAGGCGGTCAAGCATTCGATCAGTCGGGTGTTAGACCCAGCGAATGCCTCCCTCTATGCATCTACTCTTACGATGGTTGATTCTATCGAGGTCATCGATCCTTTGACCGTCCGGTTCAATCTGTCCTACCCGTTTGCGGCTTTTGTCCGCTCCCTGGCTCTGCCGGGTGCAATGATCACCTGTCCGCAAGAAGTAGAGAAATGGGGCAAGGACTTTGTACAACACGGCTGCGGATCGGGGCCCTTCTATATCGACAAATTTGTTCCAGGAGAAGGCATGGAGGTGGTGCGCTTCGACGATTACTGGCGCGGACCGGCCAAGTTAGATAGAATCGTTTACACGTTCATCTCGGATGAACAGGCGCGCGTCTCAGCGTTGATTGCTGGCGATACCGATTTCGAGACGAACATTCCCGGCCCTATGCTACCGCTGGTCGAGAGCAATCCCGACCTGACCATCGAACGTGGTCCTGCAATGATGGTCGAGTACATCGGTTTCAACACCACCGATCCAATCTTTTCCGACAAACTCGTCCGCCAGGCCGTAGCATACTCGATTGACATGGAGACGCTAATCAAGAATGTGATGGGCGGCGTGGGTGTGCATGCTAGCCAGCCCATTTCGCCTCTGGCCTTCGGTTATGACCCTTCTCTTAAGCCGATTCCTTATGATCCGGCGAAGGCCACTGAACTGCTTAAGCAGGCTGGCTGGAGTGATACAAACGGCGATAAGGTGATGGACAAGAATGGAGAATCCCTCACCACCAAGTTCTGCATCATGAGCATCCCCCAAATGGTCCAGTTTGCCCAGGGCGTACAAGCCTACATGAGAGATGTAGGAATTGACGCCCAAATCGAAAGCCTGGATTGGGGCACTTATCTGGATGCCGCTCAAAGCGGGAATTGTCCAATATTTGAAATCGGCGAAGGCGCTAACACCGGCGACGCAGATTACATCTTATGGAGTCAGTTCCATTCCAGCATGATTCCAGCCAGTAACTGGACCCGGTATAACAGCCGCACCTACGACGAGCTGATGGTCCAACAGCGCCAAGAGGTCGATCCGGATAAACGCCTTGAACTTCTCAACCAGTCGGTCCGGCTGCTAATGGAAGACATGCCATGGGTGCCAACCTGGGTGCGCGAAAATCTGCAAGCGCATAAAAGCTATGTGAAGGGTTATGTCCAGGGACCGAGCACAACCTATATGGACCTATACCCTGTATATATCGGAAAATAGACATCCGCAAACCGCTGCATGAAAGATCGATGTCAGTCGGCTAGGAAATAGCAACATCGTCGAAAGCGATTGTCAACGGGTGCATTGCATTGCATAATCGTATTCAACGTAATGCAATGCACCCGAAACCGCTTGCCAGACAGAAGCACGTTTCGTCAATTTTGGCAGATGCGCTGAGGAGATAACTTTTTATGTACTATGCCATTCGGAAACTCCTGATGCTCATTCCGTTGATGCTGGGAGTATCTTTTCTGGTTTTTCTGATGATGCGAGTGTTGCCAGGCGACCCAGCAAAAACCCGCGCCGGTCTACATGCCACTCCAGAGATGATCGAAAAGATCCGCCAGGAGTTACAACTGGATAAACCTCTACTTGTGCAATATTATCTCTTCTTGCGTGACGCAGTACACCTGGATTTTGGACGCTCCATTCGCTCCAATCAACCGGTGTTAACCGAGTTTCTAATCAGATACCCAAACACGATCATGCTGACCCTGACGGCAACAATGCTGTTTCTACTCATCGGGATTCCGCTAGGGGTGATCGCCGCCGTGCATCACGGCTCAATTTGGGACGGTTTGACCATTCTCGTCGGCCTTATTGGTATCTCGATGCCCAGTTTTTGGCTTGGGTTGTTGCTTATCTGGGAATTCGCCGTGAAACTTAAGCTGCTTCCATCCTTTGGACTTTCCAGTCCCGCGCATATGATCCTGCCTGCGATCACCCTGGCAGCCTATGGGATCGCCTATACGGCACGTTACACTCGCTCGAGCATGCTGGAAGAGCTAGGCCAGGACTATATCACCGCTACGCGCGCCAAAGGCTTGTCAGAGAGAACGGTTTTATACCGTCATGCGCTGCGAAATTCGCTGCTTCCAATTCTCTCACAAGCCGCGCTCGGTTTTGGTTATATGCTTGGTGGATCAGTTGTGATTGAGGTAGTATTTACAATCAATGGTATCGGTAAGTTAATCGTCGATGCCATTCTGTATCGGGATTTTCCCATTGTGCAAGCTGGCGTTTTGCTGATCTCGATAAATTTCGTTTTGGTAAACTTATTTGCCGATCTGGCGTATGGCTTGATCGACCCTCGCATCCGCTTAACCTGATCAGGTGCGGGTTAAATCATGGAGGAAAATATCCTGCTTACCGAACCAAGACTAGTGCCCCCTGCCTCTGTCCCAAAGAGGCGAGCCTCGCTTTACCAACACGCATTTCGCCGGTTTATTAAAAATAAAATAGCGTTGTTGGGCCTGGGACTTGTCGCGGTTCAGATCTTGATTGCCATTTTTGCAAGTGTTATCGCGCCGTATGACCCTCTGGCTGTTGACATGAAGACCGTGCTGGCGCCGCCGCTCACCCCGGGGCACCTGCTGGGCACCGACGACCTGGGTAGAGATATGGTCAGTCGCTTGGCCTATGGAGCGCGAATTTCTTTCGGGGTGGGGTTGGTAGTGGTGCTTATTGCCATATCTATCGGCGTCCCACTCGGCGCATTGGCTGGTTACTTTCAACGCCTCGATCCCTGGATCAGCTTCGTCATCGAAGTGTTGTTAGCATTTCCCGGCATCATTCTGGCGCTTGCAATTGTCGCTGCGCTTGGCCCGGGGTTATTAAGCGTTATGATCGCCGTTGGGATTACCTCGGTGCCGATGTATGTGCGTGTGGTACGCGGGCAGGTCCTTTCGCTCAAGCAAAGAGACTACGTTGTATCGGCGCGAGCACTCGGGATGAGCGAGGGCGGCATCCTGTTCCGGCAGATATTGCCCAACTGCCTGGGCCCGATCATTGTTCAGGCGACGATCAATATCGGCACATCGATCCTTCAAGCCGCATCCTTAAGCTTCATTGGTGTGGGCGTACAACCGCCCCAACCAGAGTGGGGCGCCATGCTCAGCCAGGCACGCAGCTATATCATTCTAGCGCCCCACATCGTAGCGCTGCCGGGAATAGCGATCATGTCGGTTGTCCTTGGCTTCAACTTGCTTGGAGATGGGCTGCGAGACGCACTGGACCCACGTTTTATACGCTGAGCCTGAAGGCTGAACACAAAAAACAGAGAAGGAGGACCAAAAAATGTCAGACGAATATGGAAAGACTAAAGTGGCTTATGATTGGGAACACCGCAGGCAATATCTTGTGCTCCCATTTCCAATGAAAGAATATCAAAGGCGCGTGGATGCATTAAGGCGTTCGATGAACGACGCCGGCCTCGAATATCTGATCATTTACGGTAACCCGGCTTGCACTGGCCCGATCTACTATATCGCTAACTTTGATAGCTTTTTTGGGAACACCATCGTCTTCTTGCCCGCTTCGGGCGATCCGGTGTTGATTACCGATGGCATAATGCACAGCGAGCCAATGCACAGCGGGATCTGGACGACATGGATTCGCGATATTCGACCAGCCAACCATCCAGCAACAGTGCGCCATACGCGCAACCTATCTGATTTCATCGTCGATGAACTGAAGAGGCTGGGCTTATCAGATGCTCCAGGGGGTCTAATCAGCGCGGGTTTCTTCCCATACACCTTCATGCAGCGGTTGAATGACTTGCTGCCCGACATCCAACTATCCCCTGCAGAGGCTGTTTTCGAACGAGTTCGCTCGATTAAAAGCGACCTGGAGGTTGCCCTCCTGCGCAGGACGGCAAAGATCGCCTCACTAGGATTAGATCATGTATTTTCAATCCCGCAAGCCGGGATGACCGAAAAACAACTGGCAGCCGAAGCCGTGCGCGTCTTTTTGGAAGAGGGTGCCGAATTTCCGTTGATGGTAGCAGTGACTGCGGGCGTGCGTGCTGGGCTGAAACACGCCAGCCCCACAGATCAGAAGATTAAAAACGGTGATATGATTTTCGTGGATGTCGGGACGCCGGTGAGCGGTTATTTTAGCGACGTTGCCCGCAGCGGCGTGGCAGGCAAAGCCAACCAACAACAAATCGCGATGTTTAAAACCGCTCTGGAAATGCACGATCGTGTGATCGCTGCGATTAAGCCAGGAGCGCGCATCTGCGACTTACAACGCATTGCAGAGGAGGTGGCGAGGACAAACGGTTTTGCCAATTATTACTATCCCACTGGCTTTGGACACGGAATCGGCACCTCCGTAGCCGAGACACCGATCCTATTTCCTGATAACGAGGCCGCGCTAGAGAAGAATATGGTGTTTGCTTTAGAACCGATGATTGTGATCGAGGGAGTGGGCACCGCCGTGTTCGAAGAGATGATTCTGGTTACATCTGAAAGCTGTGAAGTCTTATCCGATGCAACACTTTCCACCTGGAAGTAGATGATAAGGAGACGTTATGGGTGAAAACGAAGGTATCTATCCCGGGCTTGGATTAGTGCATTACGTTTCATTCCCAAAGAATATCCCGGGCGATGGTCCGATTATCGAGAACTTGGAAAGCATCCTGGCGGATGACGATTTCCAGACAATTGAAATTTCATGGATTAAAAACGAAGATGTAAAAAAGAAAGCCAGCGCTTTACTGAAGACTTCAGGCAAACGGATAGTATTCTCAGGTGGCCCTCCCTTCGCCTATCAACAGATTAATCTGTCTTCGCTGGATGATGGCGAACGAAAATATTCAATGGAGTACGCTAGGCAATTGTTCGATGATGCCCGTCTCTTCAACGCCTGCATTTTTCTTATTACGGGTGGGCGCGATACGTTGCCTTCAGAAAGAGAGCGCGCCAAGGACAAGCTGGTTCAGTCTATCGTTGAACTCTCAAAATATGCCCGAGAACATTCCGATCAGTCGCCGATCTACCTCTCACTCGAGCCAGTAGATAGGGCGGTTCACCGTAAAGGGTTGATCGGCCCGATTGCAGAAGCTGTCGAGATAGCGCAAAGAGTGGAGCAGGCAGGTGAAACGCTTTATCTAACCCTCGATCAGTCACACCTTGCTCAGCTCGGCATAGCGCCTGGTGAAGCGCTTCGCCTGGCTTATAATTATCTTTTCCATGTCCACCTAGCAAACTGTATTATCTGCGACCCACAACATCCTTTGTATGGCGATGAGCATCCTTACTTTGGAATAAAAGACGGGGAGCATGGATTACAGGAACTGGTAGTTTTTCTGAAAATATTGGAGAAGCTGGGTTATTTCAGTCGCCAGCCGCCTTATGGAGGCTGGCCAATCGTCAGCGTCGAAGTCAAGCCTTTGGATAATGAAGATCCAGTTGAGGCGCTGAAAACTACCAAAGCTGTTCTGGCAAAATCATTCGCCGAAACTTGTCTTTCCTCACTATCTGAAAGGATCAGCCGATGAACCCCGAGCTACAAATGTTCGTTCAAAACGAACTCAATACTTTGCGCGAGCAAAACACCTATAAAGAACGACGCTACCTGGAAAGCGAACAGGGACCCCGCGCAATTTTAAACGGCAAGCGAGTGGTGATGCTTTGCACCAATAATTACTTAGGCCTGGCAAATCACCCACGCGTAAAAGAAAAAGCTATCCAGGCGGTGAAGGATTATGGTTGTGGAACAGCATCGGTGCCGGAAGTGTGCGGATTAACCGACTTACACGCCGAGTTGTGCCGCCGCGTCGCTGCGTTTTCAAACACAGAAGATGCGCTTTTGTACTCGTCTTGCTCAACCGCCAATATGGGCGTGGTCGGTGCATTGGCTGGCGAAGGCGATGTTATCATCAGCGACCAGTATAACCATGCCAGCATCATTGATGGTTGCCGCTTGAGCAAGGCGCGCACAGTAGTCTTTCCACACAATGACATGAATCGCCTGGAGCAAGTTCTACGTGACGAGAGCAGCGCTCGGCTTCGAATGATCGTGGTCGATGGCGTGTTCAGCATGGAGGGAGATGCTGCGCCCTTGGATCAGATCGTCTCCCTGGCAGAGAAATATCATGCGTTTACAGTGGTCGACGAATCGCACGCAGCGGGGGTTTTAGGCGCTCGCGGAGCTGGCACAGTCGAACATTACCGCCTACAAGGAAAAGTTGACGTGTTAACCGGAACGTTCGGGAAAGCCCTTGGGGGCGCGGGGGGTGGTTACGCTTGCGCCTCGCGCGAGGTAATCGATTACCTGTATCACCGTTCGCGCACGTTCATCTTCTCGAACACGATGCCGCCTTCGGTGATCGCGACCGCTTTGGCTGCCCTGGATGTACTCGCAGAAGAGCCGCAGCTTTTGAAAAAACTCTGGGAAAATGAACGGTACTTCCGGTCGCGCCTGGAAGCCACTGGTTTGAAAGTCGGCGGTGGAGAAGCGGCAATTCTCCCGATTCTGATCGGAGATCATCAAAAAGCTTATGCCTTGAGCCGCGCATTGTTGGAAGAAGGAGTATTCATCACTGCTGTTGGCTTTCCAGTCGTTGCCAAGGGCCAGGCCAGGTTGCGCGCACAGGTATCTGCAGCGCACACGAAAGAAGACCTGGATGCGGTAACTATCATTCAAGACACCGCGGCAAAACTGGGTATTATCTAAGAGGGATGGATGGATAATAAAATCTCGAGTGAAAGTGGTGTTCCCTCGATTGCAGAACAAGTGCGATTAAGGCTAAGAGCCGATATTTACAGCATGGTTCTCAAACCAGGTCAGCCCATAATAGAAGCTGAGATTGCCCGGCGGTTCAAAATCAGCCGTACGCCTGTGCGGGAAGCGATCAAAGGGCTGGAAGCAGAGGGGCTGATAGTGTCTTATCCAGGGCGAGGTTCTCAAGTCAGCGAAATATCGATGAGAGACCAACTGGAAGCGCTGGAGGTGCGCGAGCTGCTTGAGCCCTATATGGCGCGCAAAGCAGCGGCAAATTTCACAGACAGCATCGGAGTACAGATCCAGGAACTCCTGCATGAATTAGAGGCTGGGCCCGATCAACCAAGCGAAATGGCCGATCGGATCGATTTCGATTTTAAAATCCACGACCTCATTTGGCGCGCTTGCGGGAATGATGTTATGCACTCGATCATGCTGTCGATGTATTACCGGGTGAAACGTACCTATCCGCTATTGAAACGCTACAAGATCACTAAAGATGAACATCGCCTGATCTTGGAGTCAATTCAAAATCAAGATGAAGAACAGGCCGAGGCGCTTATGCGTGAACACGTCCGCGGCCTCCGGCTAGAGTTTGTCAGGATTTTTTAACCGTTGTAACGCGCCAGTTAACATCCGGTTACTGGTTTGTTTCTGCTCGTGATCAAGATGAAACACCCAATTCTTACACTACGTAACATCGGAGGATAATTATGAAAACTTTACTTATGGAGGAAATGACCTCCCGCGAAATCAAGCAGGCTATTGCCGATGGTTACACAACCGTAATCGTTGCCGCTGGATCGATCGAGCAGCACGGGCCGCACCTGCCCATCGGCACCGATTATATGCTCGGCACCACAGGCGCGTTGGAGATCGCAGAAGGTCTGGGGCATACCCTGGTAGCTCCAACTATTCGCCCGGGCTGTTCAGACCACCACATGCCGTTCTCTGGAACCATCACGATTTCAACAGAACTCTTAAAAGAGCTGTGTCGAGCATACTGCCGTAGCCTGGCAAAACATGGATTTACACGCATCGTCTTATTAGCGACGCACGGCGGAAATATCGAACCAATGGCTGAAGTCGCTCCGGAAATCGCGGCAGAGCTGGGTTGTACCGTCGTCTCGCCGCTTATCCTGGGAACCCCGGAAACAATGGGCTGTATGAGACCCTTGATTGAGGCGCATGGTTTGACTGAAGATGAAAGCGGCATCCACGCCGGGTTCATCGAGACTTGCGAGATGTTGGCCAGCCCATTTGCCCACCTGGTAGAGATGGAACACGCCGAGCGTGGCTTCACCGGCAACCCCTTTGAGGCGATCGAAAAAGTCAAGGTGGATGGACACTGGAAAATGACGGACATCTCTCCGAACGGGATTCTGGGTGATCCACGCAAAGCCAGCGTTGAGGCTGGTAGGGAGCTTAGCCGGATTGCAACCCCGGTGTATGTAAAGATTGTTGCCCAGGCGTTAGGCGATGCCTAGAAGGGGCACTTTCGGTCTGGAATCGTTGTTTTATGCCCGCTCTATCGCTTTAATCGGAGCATCAAACAACCCACGGAAAGCTTCAAACCAGGTCATATCCACATTGCTTGAAAAAGGGTACTCAGGTAAAGTTTATCCGGTGAACCCTAACGAGGAAAAGGTACTGGGCCTGAGATGTTATCCGGCTGTTGAGGAAATCGCAGACCCAATCGACTTAGTCGTGATCAGTTTACCGGCAGAGGCGGTAATACCTGCAATCGAAGGGATTGCGCGGCGAGGTGATGTATATGGCGTTGTAGTCTTATCAGCAGGGTTTGCTGAGACAGCCATCCCTGAGCGGGTTGCACTGGAAACGAAAATTATAGAAATATCGCGTTTGGCTGGCATGCGCGTGGTGGGCCCAAACTGTGTCGGATTACTATGCACTGACAACCGTTTAACAACTGGATTCATCCCTGGCCTAAAGATGGAAAAGGGAAGCCTGGGCTTTATCACTCAAAGTGGTGCGTTTGGCGGTGCGTTTTTGATGCTGGCTAGCGACCAGCCCAAACCTTTGGGCTTTAATAAGTTCGGACATGTGGGCAATATGGCTGATGTCTCGAACTTAGATCTGCTGAAATATTTCGGTTCCGATCCGGAAATAAATGCGATCTCGATGTACATGGAAAGCGCACCGGATGGACGAAAGTTGATGACGATGTTGGAAGACATTTCCAGGCGCAAACCGGTTTTTGTCTTGAAGGTTGGTCGCACACCGATCGGATCGCGCGCGACGTTATCACACACGGGTGCGCTGGCCGGTTCGGACCAGGTTTACTCAGCCGCGTTCAAACAAGCGGGCGCGGTGCGCGTCGAAACCCTCGAAGAGCTCCTTGACGCCAGCAAAGCTACAACTATGATGCCCAGGCCGGGCGGTCGACACATCGCAGTGCTTACCGAAGCGGGAGGCCCCGGAATAATTGCGATGGATGAAATCGGTCGAGACAAGAGCTTACAGATGGCCCACCTCGCTCCAGAGACGCGCAGAAAGCTCGAACACTGTCTACCACCGATGGCGATGATATGCAAACCTGAAGGCTATGTGGATATGACTGCTTCAGCAATGGAAAAAGAGCATGCCGAAGCTTTGGATGCGATACTGGCGGATCCTGGGGTGGATTCTGCCGTTTTAATCAGCCTGCCCCCGACGTTTCTACCCGCTATTGATGTCGCTAAAGCAATAACTGAAGTCATCCATCATCATCAAAAACCGGTGGCCGTTTGTTTTATGCGCGGTGAGGCTATGATGGACGCGCGGTGCTATCTCGAAGGAAATGGTATTGCCACATTCGAATCTCCACAACGGGCTGCGCGTGCGCTTATTAACCTAACAGCCGCAGCAGGTTTCATAAACCGATCGGCCCAATCGCTCGATGTCTATAGACAAAAGGGTCCGGTGCAAAAACGGCTGAATTCAGCTGCTCCGATAACTGAGCCCGAAGCAGTTCAGTTGCTTGCTGAATATGAAATACCTTACCCCGCGCACCGGTTTACAACTAATCTTCGAGAAGCCGAAGA
>WBZO01002294.1_pt1 | contig 25389 bp, 26 predicted proteins | sample 5204261 | NCBI WGS metagenome assembly WBZO01 (sample SAMN12412400, study PRJNA552823) | activated sludge metagenome | isolation source: activated sludge from anammox sidestream of wastewater treatment plant... | place: USA: North Carolina | collected 2017-09
GGCCAAGGGCCTGTCGTCCGGCTATGCGCCGATCGCCTGCACGATGACCACGCTTCAGGTCGCCGAGGCGTTCGCGACGGATAAGAAGCACACCTTCACCCACGGCATCACCTTCGGCACTCACCCGGTCTCTTGTGCCGTGGCGCTGGCGAACGTCGAGATCCTGGAGCGGGAAGGGCTGGTCGAGAACTCCGCGCGTAGCGGCGATTACCTGATCAGCCAGCTGCGCGCGATGCAGGAGCGCCACCGCATCGTGGGCGATGTCCGCGGCATCGGGCTGATGACCCAGGTAGAACTGGTGCGCAATCGCGAGACCAAGGAGCCGTTCACGGACGCAGACGGCCTGGCGGATCGGGTCGGCGGGCGGCTGATGGAGCGTGGCGTGCTCTGCCGCGCCGCTGCAACCATCAACCTCGCGCCGCCCCTGGTGACCAACCGTGAGGACGTGGATGAGATCGTCGATGTCGTTGAAGCGGTGATTGGGGAGGTAGAACGAGAGCTGAGCCTGTAGCCGCAGCGCGCTGGACCGGCGGTGGCCGGCTGCCGCGAGCGAGAGGGTGGACCGCCGGTCCCAGCCATCAACCACACATCCTGGCAAAGGGGGCCGGTCGTGACCGCCAATGATGAGTTATGTTTTTTGCCCGCCACCGGCATGGCTGCTGCCATCCGGGCGCGCACCCTGTCACCAGTGGAAGTCGTCGACGCGCTGCTGGAGCGCATCGAGCGCGTAAACCCGCGGATCAACGCCTTCACCGTGATTCTCGCCGAGCAGGCGCGGACCGTGGCACGGGAGCGTGAGGACGAGGCACGCCGTGGCGCACTGCGCGGGCCGCTGCATGGCATTCCCTTCACCATCAAAGATCTGACCATGACCCGCGGCGTGCTTACCGCCCGCGGCTCCATTGCCTGGAAGGACTGGGTGCCCGAGGAGAATGCGCTGCTGGTCGACCGGCTGCTGGAGGCCGGCGGCATCTTCCTGGCAAAGACCACCACACCGGAGTTTGGCAACAAGGGGGTGACCGAGAGCCTGCTCACCGGCTGGACCAACAACCCCTGGGACACTAGCCGCACCGCCGGCGGCTCCAGTGGTGGCGCGGCCGCCCAGGTAGCGGCCGGAATGGGCCCCCTGGCGCACGGCAGTGATGGCGCGGGCTCAATCCGGATTCCCGCATCGCTGTGCGGCGTGGTCGGGCTCAAACCGTCCTACGGCCGCGTGCCGTCTTACCCGCCGCCTTCATTCACCACCATCGCCCACCAGGGCCCTATCGCCCGCACGGTAGCCGATGTGGCGCTGATGCTGTCGGCAATCGCCGGTGTGGACAACCGCGACCCCTATGCTATCAGCGAGCCGGCCACGGACTACGTTGCATCGCTGGCGGGGGCATCGGTGGCGGGGCTGCGCGTGGCATGCAGCATCGATGCTGGTCTGGGGGCGCCGGTTGATCCTGCTGTCGCCGGACGGGTAGAGGCCGCCGCCCGCGTGTTCGCCGGCCTGGGGGCCAAGGTAGAGAAGGCGACGCCGGATCTGCCACACCCCGAAGCGCATATGCTCACCCTGTGGAGCACCATGTATGGCGTGATGGTCACCGACCTGGTACTGCCACGCGTGGCGTCACGGGAGGATATCGACCCGTCAATGCTTGGCTTCTTGGAGCGAGCGCAGCGGCTGAGCGCAATGGACTATCACCGCGCGCTCGCCTTTCGGGGCGAGTACACCCGCCGGATGCTGGCATTCTTCGAGCAGTTCGACCTACTGCTCACGCCGACGCTGGCGACAGCCGCGTTTCCGCATCCAGAGCCACGCTGGATGCCTGGGCCGGCCGAACTGTGCGGCAAGCCTATCGACCCGTTCCTCGGCTGGCTGCTCACCTATCCCTTCAATCTCACCGGCCAGCCCACGATTACGGTTCCGTGCGGCTTTACCAACGAGGGGCTGCCGGTCGGGCTGCAGATCGTCGGACGGCCGCGTCAGGATGTAGCGGTGCTGAGCGCGGCGGCGGCGTACGAACAGGCGGCGCCCTGGCATTCGCACCGGCCGGTGCTCGACGCCGGCTAATTCCCCCGGCACCGCTGGAGTACACTGGCGGCAACCACCGCACGCGCAGAAGGAGCAACCATGACCGTGCAGAGCCGCGCGCAGGAGCTGGCCGCGCAGGACCTCGCTCACCTGATTCACCCGCTCTATCACGAGAAGGCGCAGGAAGGGGCGCTGATCATCGAGCGAGGCGAAGGCATCCACGTCTGGGATGTTAATGGCAACCGCTACATTGACGGCCTGTCCTGCCTGTGGAACGTCAATGTCGGTCACGGCCGCCGTGAGCTGGGCGAGGCGGCGCTGCGGCAGATGGAGCAACTCGCCTTCTTCAACAACTACACTGGCTACGCCGTTCCTTCGGCGGTGCAGCTGGCTGCCCGCATCGCCGCCCTGGCGCCGGGCGACCTGAATGCCGTGTTCTTTACCAGCGGTGGCGCGGAGTCCAACGAGTCGGCCTTCAAGATGGCGCGGTTTTACTGGAACATCCAGGGCCGGCCATCCAAGACGAAGGTCATCTCGCGCATGGACGGCTATCACGGTGTGTCGCTGGCGGCCATGTCGGCAACAGGCATGTCGGTGTACTGGGACCGGTTCGGTGACCGTGCCCCCGGCTTCTATCACGCCGTTTCACCCAATCAGTACCGGCTGGGCAACACACCGGAGGAGACGGCACGGCTGGCTCTGGACTCCATCGAGGAGATCATCCGCCGCGAGGGCGCCGATTCAATCGCTGCCATCATCGCCGAGCCGATCCAAGGCGCGGGTGGGGTGATCGTGCCGCCACCGTCCTACATCACCGGGCTGCGGCAGCTGTGCGACCGGCACGAAGTGCTGCTGATCGCCGATGAGGTGATCACCGGCTTTGGCCGCACTGGCACCTGGTTCGCCATGTCGCAATTTGGCGTCCAGCCGGACATCATGTCCTTCGCCAAGGGCGTGACCAGCGGTTACATCCAGCTGGGCGGCATCGTCATCTCCGAACGCATGCAGCGCGCGCTGGCGGCCCAGCCGGTGGACGTGAAATGGATGCATGCCTACACGTACTCCGGCCATGCCACTGCATGTGCGGTCGCTCTGGCAAACATGGACATCATCGAGCGTGAGCACCTGGCGGATAACGCCAAGACGGTAGGGGCATACCTGCTGCGCGCGCTGGAAGGGTTGCGCAACCTGCCACACGTCGGCGATGTCCGCGGCTTTGGCATGCTTGGGCGTGTGGAGTTCGTGGCGGACCCGCGCACAAAGCAGGCTTTCCCGGCTGCCGCCCGTTACGGTGACCGGGTTGTGGCGGAGATGCGTAAGCGCGGCGCGCTCACCCGCAATCGCGCTGATGTCGTGTGCTTCGCGCCGCCGCTAATCACCACTGAAACGCAGGTGGACGAACTGACCGGCATCGTACGTGAAGCAGTGCAGGCGGTGGATGCCGCGCTGTAGCAGCCAGCGCCGGACGTGGCCAGGGCGGTCACTCGCTCACGTCCGGCGCCGGCAGCACCACCCCGTCGCGACGTCAAACGCAGGGGGCAGCATCTTGACTGATTCGCACGCGAACCATGCCGGAGCCCGCGATCACGATGGCGTGGTACTGGTGCGCTCCGATGCGACCACGTCCACCCGCCAGCAACTGCCGCAGTTCGTGGGAATCTCGGCTGCGACGGCGGGAGCTCGTTCGCTATCCATGAACCTGGTGGTTATTCCTCCGGGCGGGGCGGCCGCGCCCCATCTGCACGACGGCTACGAGACGGCGATCTACATCCTGCAAGGGGAAGTTGATACCCGCTACGGCCCCGGACTCGCCAGGTCGCTGATTGGGCAGGCGGGCGATTTCCTGTTTATCGCACAAGACGTCCCGCACCAGCCGGTTAACCTGAGCAAGGAACAGCCGGCCATAGCGATTGTCGCCCGCAACGACGCCAATGAGCAGGAGAGCGTCAGGCCGTACGACCCGACCACCTCATAGCCCAGCGTGTGCCGACCGGTCTACGGGCGGCCGGGCGCTCGTGTCACAGGAGTCGCACAACCGTCGATGTTGCCAGCGGACGATCACACACACAGCGAGTGGTCCTGGGACGCCGCCGCCGGATCGATGGAAGGGTCGTGCCGTCGGGCTGTCGAACTGGGATTGCCATCTATCGCCTTCACTGAGCATGTCGACCTGGTGCGTTGGGTGCTGCCGCCGGAGGAACGGGCCCAATGGATCGCCCGCCGGCCGCACCGCGCCGCCTGGTTCGGCGAAGACGGCTCGCTCGGCCTGCCACCTCTGGACGTAGCGGGCTATCTGAACGGCATCGAACGCTGCCGGCAGCGGTTTCCGGAGCTGCGCATCCTCACCGGCGTGGAACTCGGCGAGCCGCACTGGTTTGCGGAGGGATCCCGGCAGGTGCTGGCGGGCGGGCACTTCCAGCGCGTGCTTGGCTCTCTGCACTCCCTTGAAATTGATGGCGCCTGCTGGATTGTCGATGCGCTGTTCCGCCACATGCCAGAGAGTCTCACGCCGGCTGACATCGTCCGGCTGTACCTGGGTGAGTTACTACGCATGGTCCAGGCGTCCGGCGCATTCGAGGTGTTGACCCACATCGACTACCCGATTCGCGGCTGGCCGGCGGCCACCACGGCGTTTGAGCCTGCAGCCTTTGAGGGCGAGTTTAGGACAGTGCTGGGGGCGCTGGCGCGCTCCGATCGGGTGCTGGAGATCAACACACGGTTGCCCCTCCACCCAACCATCGTGCGCTGGTGGCATGAAGCAGGCGGAGCCGCCGTCTCCTTTGGCAGCGACGCGCACCTGCCGGAGGCGGTAGCCGGCGGGTTCGTGGAGGCTGCCCAGATGGCAGCCGCGGCCGGGTTTCGCCCCGGTCGCTCGCTGCATGACTTCTGGGTGCGCACGCCGTAGCCATGCCGGCGCCGCAGAGCCTGCGCCGGGGCAGATTCTGTCATGCGCTACTGCGGCTCACGCTGCGGGGCACGGGAGGACGGGAGACGCCCATGGATTGCCCCCTCCGCATCAGCCAGCACCTCTGCCACCCGGCGTAACGTGTCACGGTCGTCGGAGTGCACCGTTACCCGAACTTGGCCGGGAATACTCTCCTGGAACGTTCGATCATACTGGGGTGTGAGTGGCAGCGAGGCGATGGGGGTGACCAGCCCGCCGATCGCCAGGCCGACGACAGCCATCCCCAACGTTGTGATCAGGAAACCCCGATCCTCGAATCCAAACAGCAGGTAACCGATCAGCGCGCCGGCCAGCGCGCCTAATACAGCGCCCGTTGCGGCACCTCCTACACTCAGCCTCAGCCAGCTTCGGGCGGCGCCGGCATCGCGCTCTGGGATATCTGGTGCCTGCCGGAGGGCGCGGGCCGCGGCGCCCGCCAGCGTGATGCTGCCACCGTCTACCCCAGCCCGCTCCAGTTTCGTCATCGCCGCTCGGGCGTGCGCCATGCTGTCAAAGTCCGCGCTGACCTGGCCGCGATCCTGGGCGTTCCGCTCCATGGTCTGCTCCTATACGTGTAGTACGTGGTCTTCTCAGGATCACCACCAGAACGACGGCGACGCCATAACCCACAGGTGCAGTCATGCATCCACCTTTGGCCACGGGCGTCAGCCCGGAGGGTGTAGCCGCGGCCAGCCGCGGGCTGGCCGTTTGGGTGCCACAGCGGCCGGTGCAGATACGGCAGGATTGGTACGCACCGCGGCCGGCCTCGGGCCTAGGCTGACGGTAGATGAACGATCCCGGAAGGAGAGCGAATCATGGCCACGACCAGGCTTTCGGCCCGTTCGCGCGATCTCGGCACCAGAATTCGGGCGACCGTGGACGGCATGGATGTGTATTACTGGTTCACCCGGCTGCCGGCAGCGCCGGTACCCGTGTACGTGGATGGGCGGATTCGCCGTCACAGCAGCGGCGGCTGGACGGTCAGGTTGTAGAAGAGGGCAGTCATGGTAAAGAAGGGTCAGCTCGAGGTTAGCAAAATGGATTCGCCGCGCCAGGGGGAGCCGCGCGACCCAAACGCTGAGAAGACTAAGCGGAAGGGTGGCTCGGCCAGCCAGCGGCGCGGCCGTGGTAGGTCTGAAGGAAGCTCCTCATCCTAGCGATACCGGGAGATAGCGATATGGCGAAGCAGGGCCAGCACAACCATGATGCCCGCGATTCCGACGTCTCGCGCGGGAACAACAACCCCGATAAGAGCGTCACCATTACCGCGGGTACGCCCAAGAAGAAGGACACGTACGACGCGCAGGCCCGCGCCCACGACGACCCGGGCAAGCCGGCGCAGGCTGCCAAGAACTCCAGGCAAGAGCCGGCCCGCGACCCGGATGACGCGCCGCTGCGCGCCCGCGACTCCGACATCACCGGTGGCCGCAGCGGCAGCGACTCCAATGCCTCCCGCCGCACACGAGGGTAGTCTGATGAGCGGTCGTATCCCACACCCCGGCGCCCAGCATCCTGACCAGTGGCGCGAGGACCTTAACCCCGACACCGGCGCCGGCCAGAACCGCGGTCAGCACACCGATGGTACGCAGCGCCGCACCTTGTATGACGAGAAGGACCTGCACCGCCGTTTCGCCGGCTGGAACGACGCCGATCTGAAAGAGGTTCCGCTTGTGCCTGCTGGGGCGCGTCTCCAGCAGGGTGCGACCTATATCGACCTGGCCGCTGCCCAACCGCAGGAGTTCACCGCCCGCGGGGATATGAGTGCCGAACACCGGCACTGTTACGTCGCCAAGGACGCGGTTGACTACGAGCGCTGGAACCGCCTGATTGATGCGTGACCGGCCCGGGTGCATGTCGCAAACTTGTTGCAGCCGTTGATCCTCCGTACGATGCCTCGGAACGCCGCACGACGGCGCCTATCGGAGGAGTACGCAAGACAATGGCCACCCCAAAGGAGCTCAGACAAGCAGTTGTTGATGCCCGGGCCGACCTGCACTCGGCATTTCACAGCGCCCACGATACCTGGGAGACCAAGCCGGCCGGCGGCGAGGGTGAGGACGCGTGGTCTCCCCGCCAGGTCGCCCAGCACATCATCGGCGCCGAGCTGTTCTTCGCCGGCCTGATCGCCCAGGCGTGCGGCGCACCACCGTTGGAGCGCCAGGTGCCCAATGTCGAGTCACCAGCGGACGCCGCCGCGTCGCTCACCCGCTTCAGCGCCATGTCTGATGAGATCCTGAGTCATGTCACCGAGGACGATCTAGCCAAGGTCCAGCAGACACGTCTGGGCGAGCTGAGCGTCCAGCAAATGCTGGCGTTGATTGTCAGCCACGCACATGACCACGCGAAGCAGATCCGAGCTGCCGGATAACGCCATCCGGGCGGCGTGACCGATCCTCGTTGTCAGCCTTCATCCGCCGGCAACGGGACGGCAGCCGCCCGGTCCACCAGCCACACCGCCGGCGTTGCGCGTTCCCGCAGGCGCTGAACCGGCAACGTGTCGGGCTCGTACGGGCCGTGCAGCACCCGGCGCAACGTTGCCGCCTTCTCGGCGCCGGACACCATCACCACCACCGCGCGCGCCGCGCACAGCACCGGTATGGTCAACGTCAGGCGCCGGTGCGGCGTCACCGGTGCACGAGTGGCCACCGCCGAGGTATGCACGTCGCGCAGCGCATCCGTGTGCGGGAACAGCGACGCGGTGTGCCCGTCCGCACCCATGCCAAGCAGTACGAGGTCCAGCACCGGCATCCCGTGGCCGTCCAGCGGCACATGGGCGCGGAGCACCTGCGCGTAGCGCACCGCCTCCGCATCCGCGTCGGGCTTCTCGCCCAACCACCGATGGACCATAGCCGGTGCGGTCACCAGCCGGGCGAGCAGCGCGGCGTGAGCGGCGCCGAAGTTGCTGTCCGGGTGATCGGGCGGCACACAGCGCTCATCCGCCCAGAAGACCTGCGTCTGAGGCCAGAGCATCCGCACCTGCCATTCGGCCAGCGCCAGCAACGCGAACAGCCGCTGCGGTGTTGTGCCACCGGAGAGGGCGATGGTGAACTGTCCTCGCTCCTTGACGGCCGAGCGCGCCGCCGCCGCCAGTCGCGCCGCAGCCTCCCAAGCGAGGGCATCGGCATCCGCGAGCACCACCGGCTGCACCGGCGCGGTGTTGCTCACTCCGTCCACCGGCCGGCGCCCATCCGCCTACGGCCGCCCATGGATCACCCGCCAGCTCCGGCCGTCGCGCTCCATCAGGTCATCGGCTTCGCGCGGTCCCCACGTGCCGGCTTCGTAGATCCCCATGCTGTCACCAGATTGCTGCCAGGCGTCCAGCACCGGCGTGAACAGCGACCAGGAGCCTTCGACCTCGTCACTGCGGGTGAACAGCGTGTGATCACCGAGCATGGCATCGAGCAGCAACCGTTCATACGCCTCGGGTGGCTCGGCGCCGAAGCTGGAGCCGTAGAAGAAGTTCATGTTGACCGAGTCCAGGTCCATCGCCGGACCAGGAACTTTGGCCTCGAACTTCAGGGCAATACCCTCGTCGGGCTGTATCCGTAGCACGATCGTGTTCGGCTCTGCGCCGGTCGATGGATCACGATCGCGGAACAGGCGGAGCGGCGGCCGGTTGTAGACCATTGCCACCTCGGTCACGCGCTTGGGCAGGCGCTTGCCGTGGCGCAGATAGAACGGCACACCTGCCCACCGCCAGTTATCGATGAACAATCGCAGTGCGACGTACGTAGGCGTGTCGGAGTCTGGGGCTACCCCCTCCTCCTGGCGAAATCCAGCCACGCTCGTGCCGTCCATGATGCCGGGAACGTAACGGGCACGGACAATGTCGGTGTGCAACTGGCTGTCGGCAAACGGACGGATGGCGCGCAACACCTTCAGCTTTTCATCGCGCACCGCGTCGGCGGCGAAGGTGGCCGGGGGCTCCATCGCCACCAGCGTCAGCAGCTGCATCATGTGGTTCTGGACCATGTCGCGCAGCGCGCCCGACGTGTCGTAGTAGCCGCCGCGGCCCTCCATCCCCAGCGTCTCGGCAACCGTGATCTCGACGTGGTCCACGTAACGCCGGTTCCACAGCGGCTCAAAGATGGCATTGCCGAAGCGAAACACCAGGATGTTCTGCACGGTCTCTTTGCCAAGATAGTGGTCGATGCGGAAGATTTGGCGCTCCTGGAAGAACTCGTGCAGCTGCTGGTTGAGCGTTCGAGCGGTGGCAAGGTCGTGACCGAACGGCTTCTCCACCACGATGCGCGTCCAGCGACCCTCCTCAGGTTGTGCCAGACCCGCCCGGCCGAGTTGTTCGGCAATCACGCCAAAGGCATCCGGTGGGGTAGCCAGATAGTAGGTGCGGTTGCCGCCCGCACCGCCGGCCGCATCCTCGGCCAGCGCAGCGGCCAGGCGCTCAAAGCCGCCCGCGTCGTCGAATGCGGATTGCACGTAGCGCAGACACGAACCGAAGTCCGGCCACGCCGCCGCGTCCGCAGCATTCTCGACCGACGCCTCCCGCATCTGTGAGCGGAAGTCCTCGTCGGTCAGTGGCCTCCGCGCCACCCCAATCACCGAGAATCCTGGCGGGAGCATGTGTTGCTGGTGCAGCCGGAACAGGGCCGGCATCAGCTTGCGGCGCGTCAGATCACCCGAGGCGCCGAAGATGACAAACGTGTTTGGCTCCGGCATGCGCTGGCCGACCGCCGCGCGCACCGGCGCCGGTCCCGGCTCCACACTCCGCGACACGGCGGGCGGCGCAGTTGACAGGTCATTGGCCCCATCGCTCGTCGCGCGGGCGCCCCGGGCACGCGGCACCGGCGGCCCGCCCTGGGCCTGGCGCACTCGCTCCAGCCGCGCCTTCAGCCGTTCACCATCATCGCCGTTTTGGCCGGTCGTCGCAGTCATCACGGCGCCGCCTTTACGGCATGTCCGCCGAACTCGTTGCGGAGCGCCGCGATCACCTTGGCCGAGAATGACTCCGGCTGGCGCGAGGCAAAGCGGGCCATGAGCGACAGGGTGAGCACAGGCGCAGGCACATCCTGGTCAATCGCCTCCTGTACCGTCCACCGGCCCTCGCCGGAGTCCTGCACGTAGCCCGCAATCGCCTCCAGCTTGGCATCCTTGCCGAGCGCATCGACCAACAGGTCGAGCAGCCACGAACGCACCACGCTGCCACGAGTCCACAGCGCCGCGATCTGGGGTAAGTCCAGGTCCCAACGGGCGCCGTGCAGCAGCTCGAAGCCCTCGCCGAACGCCTGCAGCATTCCATATTCGATGCCGTTGTGGATCATCTTGGTGAAGTGGCCCGAGCCGGTGGGTCCGGTGTGGAGGTAGCCGTTTGGTGGCGCCAGAGTGCGCAGCGCCGGCTCAACGAGCCCAAATGCCTCCGGCGCACCCCCTACCATCAGGCAGTAGCCGGCCTTAAGCCCCCAGATTCCGCCGCTGGTGCCGGCATCGACGAAGCGAACGCCATCCCCGGCCAGCGACTCGCCCCGGCGGATCGAGTCGTGGTAGTTGGAGTTGCCACCATCGACGAGCACGTCCCCACTGGCCAGTAGCGGTCTCAACGCGTCGATGGTGGATTCGGTCGGCGCACCGGAGGGAACCATGACCCAGACGACGCGGGGCAATGGCAGCGCCGCTACCAGCCCTCCCAGCGACTCCGCTGGCTCGGCGCCTTCGGCGGCTACTGCCTGGACAGCTTCTGGGCTGCGGTCGTAGGCGACGACGCGGTGCCCCCCTAGCAGCAGCCGGCGCACCATGTTTGCGCCCATGCGCCCGAGGCCAACCATGCCAATGTCCATGTCCGCCCCCTTCATCAGCCGAACGCAGCCGCAATGCGCCGCAACCCCTCCTCCGCGTCACCGATGATATCGATGCGCAGCGCCCGCCGCCCGCGCGCCTGTAACGATTGCAGATCCCCCAGCGCCTGCGCCTGCTTGAGCGTCTCGAAGCTATAGCCGAGCCCGGGCACCTCCAGGTCAGCCGCAGCGTGCGACACGATCTGGACGAACAAGCCGTTGTCTGCGCCGCCCTTATGTAGCTGCCCGGTGCTGTGCAGGAAGCGCGGGCCGTAGCCGGAAGTGGTGGCGATTCCCAGCCGGTCACGCAGCCGGACGCGCAGCTCGGTCAGTGTGGATTGGGTCTGTGCAGTGGCAGGCATGTAGGTCAGGAACGCAAGGTAGTCCCCCTCGTTCACCAGCGCCAGGAAGCGATGGAGCGCGCCCGCCAGAGAGCTCGTATCGTGAATGGCGTCAGCGGCGCGGCCCTGGGCGCTGAGGCGGATACCGTCTTCCACCAGCAGGGCCGGGGCCACAGGCAAGCTTCCCTCCGCCGCGTACAGCTTGAGCAAGCGGGTGGTATTGTCCTTGCTCTCCTGAACGTTCGGCTGGTCAAACGGCTCAACGCCGATCAGCGTGCTGGCCACCGGCACCGCGAACTCCCAACGGAAGAACTCACCTCCCAGCGCGTATCGGTCGCTCAGCTCGATCCGTTCCACCGCATGCCCGGCGGCAGCCAGCGCAGCGGCCGCCTCGTCCTGTGCCGGATCGGCCTCGCCAGTCAGCCGGAGATAGACGAACAGCCGATCATGACCGTAGACCAGCGGCGCGCCGGCCGGCTCAGACTCGACGGGGAGAATGCCGGTTCCGGCCTTGCCGGTGCTCTCCGCTACCAGTTGCTCCACCCAGTACCCGAAGGTGCCGATCCCGGGTGAGCAGAACAGTGTGAGCTTGTCCCTGCCGGACTTGGCCGCCGCACCTAGCACGGCGCCGAGCCCCAGGCCAGGATTTCGATCCGGTGGCTGAGCCGGTGCACAGGCCCGCGCCATCGCCATCGCCGAGCCCAGCAGCCGGTTCAGATCCAGCCCCATGCAGGCCGCGGGCACCAGCCCGATATACGTCAGCGCCGCGTACCGGCCGCCGACGTCTGGTTGATGCGGGAACACACGCCGAAAACCGCGACGGCCCGCTTCCTGCTCAAGCAACGAGCCCGGATCGGTGATCGCTACCCACTGCCCGCCGCGTGGCGCCTTTGCCCAGAAGTACTCCATGAACGCCGCTGGTTCGGTCGTGGTGCCGGACTTCGAGGCGACGATGAACAGCGTCCGTTCAAGATCGAGCGCCTGCTCGACGGTGCGAACGGCTACCGGGTCGGTCGAGTCGAGTACGTGCAACTGCAGGTACCCCGGCGCGATGCCGAAGGTCTCGCGCAGTACCTCCGGCGCAAGGCTGGAGCCGCCCATACCCAGCTGCACCGCGTGGGTGAACCCGTCCCGACGCAGTTCTGCAACGAGGTCCTGAAGGCCGTTGACCTGGCCGAGCGCGATCTCCGGCGTATGTAGCCATCCAAGGCGGTCGCGGGCCACCGACTGGATGTTGGGGTCGTCGCCCCACAGCGATCCATCACCTCGCCAGATGCGGGCAACGAACTGCCGTTCCGCCAGCTCGTTCAGTGCGCCCTCCACGGCGATGCTCATCTCATGCGCCTCCTACCGATGCCAGCAGCCGGGCACGCTTTTGCTCGATGCTGTTGCGCAGCGCTGCAAAGGAGGCGGCAAACGACGCAACGCCTTCATCTTCCAGCCGGTCGGTGACGGCGGTCATATCGATGCCCGCCTCCGCCAGCCGGCTCATCACCCGCCGGGCGCCTTCCACATCATCTTCCAGCGTCGCTGCAACCCTGCCATGGTCGTTGAAGGCTGCCAGCGTCGCCGGGGGCAACGTGTTGACGGTATCCGGCCCGATCAGCGTGTCCACGTAGAAGGTATCCGGCAGCGATGGGTCCTTGGTGCTGGTGCTGGCCCACAACGGCCGCTGCACGGGGGCGCCGCGTCCGGCCAGCGCCTGCCAGCGCGGCCCGGAGAATACCGCCTTGAATCGCTGGTACGCCAGCTTGGCATTGGCGATGGCGGCCTGGCCCCGCAGCGCCAGCAGCGCGGACCGCTGGCCATCTTCGTCGCGCGCGGCCAGCGCCGTAAGCTGTTTGTCCACGGCGGTATCGACACGCGACACAAAGAAGCTGGCCACCGACCGGACGCGGTCCAGCGGTAGCCCGGCGGCTGCCCGGCGCTCAAGCGCGGTCAGGTACTGCTCCATCACCGTCTCGTAGCGCTCGATGGCGAACAGCAACGTGATGTTGATGTTGATGCCTTCATACAGCGCCTGCTGAATGGCGGGCAGCCCGGCGCGGGTGCCTGGGATCTTGATCATGGCGTTCGGCCGGTCGAGCAGCTGCCACAGCCGGCGGACATCCGCCAATGTCCGCTCGGTGTCATGGGCGATCTCCGGTGACACCTCCCACGAGACAAAGCCGTCAGCACCACCGGTGCGGTCAAACACCGGCCGCAAGAGGTCTGCCGCCTGCTGGAGGTCGCGCAGCGCCAGCGCGTCGAAGATCACAGATGGATCACTGGTCGTACGGGCGATCTCGACCATCTGCGCGTCGTAACTGTCGCCGCTGCTGATCGCCTTGTCGAATATCGTTGGGTTGGAGGTGACGCCGGTGACGCCGGCCGATCCGACCATGGCCGCGAACTCACCCGACATGAGCGAGTCGCGACTGATGTTGTCCAGCCAGATGCTCTGACCGAGCGCCTGCACGGCAATCGCGGGCTTGGTCATTCCCTGCTCCTCTCATCCAGCGGGGCATCTATTGCTTCGGGTCACACTCACGCGCTTCGATGGCCAGCACCTTGTCCAGACGCCGCTGGAAGCGCTCCTCACGCTGGTATACCGCCCCCAGGAACGCCTGTACCAGCTCGGTCGCCAGTTCGATACCGACGATGCGGCTGCCAAGGCAGAGGACATTCATGTCGTCATGCTCAACGCCCTGGTGCGCGGAGTAGGTGTCGTGGCAGAGCCCGGCGCGGACGCCACGCAGCTTGTTGGCCGCCACCGATGCGCCGACACCGCTGCCGCAGATCAGGAGCCCGCGCTCCACCGCGCCATCGCGCACGGCTTGTCCAAGCCGGTCGGCGAAATCCGGATAGTCGACGGCGGCAGGGCCGTTGGTGCCAAGGTCAACAACCTCGTGGCCACCTGCGCGCAGGCGCGCAGCCAGTTGGTCCTTGAGCTCGTACCCAGCGTGATCCGCGGCGATCGCCACCCGCATCCGTCCCCCCTCAGCCCGTTACGTTGTCATCAAAAGCGTGCCACTCTGCAAGCCGCTCGTACAGTACCTGCTGGCGGGTCAGCGCCGATTCATAGCGCGCCGTGCGCTGCGGGCGCGGCTCGAACACCGCTGCCCCTTCGCTGTCCGGCTCGACGTCCGTGCGGCCAAGCGCCTCCAGGAGCAGCAGCGCCACGCCGCGGCTGGTGGGCTCTGGCTCCGCCGGCAACCGGACGGGCTGACCCAGCACATCGGCGATGATCTGCAGCCACACCGGCGCCCCTGTGGCGCCCCCCCCACCCGCCACCAACGCTTGGGAGCCGGGGACACAGGCTTCCAGCTCGCGCGCTACCATCGCCAGCCGGTAGGCTACCCCTTCCATCACCGCCTGCAGGATGGCGACCGGAGTGGTGTCCAGATTGGCCCCTGCCAGCGTGAAACGGATTTCCGGGTTCCAGCCAGGGCTGCGCTCGCCAGCCAGGAACGGCAACACAGACAGCCCGTGCCCGTCCGGTTCCGCCTGCGCGATCTGCTGCTCGGCTCGGTCCATGTCACCGATTTGCATCGTGCGCCGCACCCAGGCAACCGTTCCACCGCCTTCGCTGAGTGCGCCACCGACGAGCGCCCGTGTCTCATCCACGCGATAGCACCACAGGCCGGGCGGCAGCACCGCAGGGGGCGAGGGCGTCACCAGCCGGAGCGCGGCGCTGGTACCGATGTTCAGCGCCAGGCGCCCGGGACGCGCGCAACCACTGCCGATATTGCTGGCGGCGCCATCGCCCCACGCCGGAAACCACGGCACAGCCGCGAGCGACGGCCAGCGCTGCGCCCACGGCTGGACCATCCCCGTCAGTGGTGCACCGGACAGCACCGGTAACGCTGCCGCCGAAAGCCGCAGGTAGTGGAGCCAGGACGCATCCCAGCTGAGCGTGTGCCGGTTGAGCAACCCCGACCAAGAGGCAAGGGAGATGCTGCTCTGGGTACGTCCAAACAGACGCAGGTAGAGATAATCCGGCAGCGACAGCCACTGCCGTACCCTTCGGCACTGCTCCGGCACCGTGTCCTCCAACCAGCGCAGCCGTGCCGGCAGGTAGCTGCTATGCAGCCGGCAACCAGTACGCTGGTGCACTGCCGTCTCATCCAGCTCACGCCGCAGCTGCCGTACCTGGGCCGCCGGACGGGTGTCGGAGTACAGATACCCCGGAGTGATTGCCCGGCCATGCTCATCGATGCCCGTCACGGTGGCGGCGAAGGCCGCCATGCCAACAGCGGTGATGTCGCTGGCGCTCGGACCGGCTCGTTGCAGCACTTCATCGATCAGCGCAGCAAAGCGGTGGACGAACACCTCTGGAGCAACCTCAACGGCGCCATCGGCAGATGTTTCGAGCTCAAGCGGTGCGCGGGCTGCGCAACCCTGCACCGGCCGCGCGAGCGTATCGAAGAGTGTCGCGCGCAACGACGAGGAACCGGCGTCCAGCACCAACAGCAGCGGCGGCTGCGCGTCACCGGGCTCAACGAGCGGCACGCATGACCCTCCCGCGTAACTGGCGGCTAGATGCTCAGCTGCGCGCTCTCGATGAAGCCATACTCGTGTGCACCCCGAACCGGCTCGCCCTCCGCGAACCGTGACAGCCTGAACGGCGTGATCGGGATACTGGGCTCCCGGCCCATGACCAGCTCGGCCATCACCAATCCGACCGCCGGCGACTTCTTGAAGCCCGTGCCTGAGAAGCCGCCGGCAATGAACAGCCCTTCCACACCGGGGGCGCGGTCGAGGATGGCCTTGCCGTCGGCGCTGGTGTCGTATACGCCCTGATGCCCGTACGCGTAGACCGCGGGCTGGTAGGCGGGGATGCGGGCGGCAACCCGCGCACGCGCCAGCTCCTCCTGGCCGGGGGTGTTGCCGTCCAGCAGGTGATCCGGGTCGCCAGCAGTGGGACCTCCGTGGCCGGCGCCAACAAAGGTCATGCGGCCGTCCGCCGGGCGGAAGTACGACCCGGCGGCTCGGTCGATGTAGACCATATGGCCCATCACCGTCTCTTGCGGCCGGCGGAAGTACACGACCTCGGCCAGCGTGGGCGCGATGTCTAAGGTAACGCCGGCGGTTGCCAGCAGCTTCGGCGCCCACGGTCCGGCAGCCACCACGACCGTACCCGCATCAATCGGACCGTCCGCAGTATCCACACCGATGACCTTGCCACCGGCGGTACGGATGGCCGTGACCGCACAGCCGGTGAGGAACTCAGCACCGTACCGGCGGGCGGCCTCTGCCAGGGCGAGTGTCGTTTTGTGCGGATCGGCGTAGCCGCTACCCGGCTCGTAGGCCGCCGCGCCCACGTCGTCGATCCGGGCAAATGGCTGCGCCTCGCGTACCTCCGTCGGGGACAGGATCTCCGTCTCGACACCCAGGCCACGCAGCATGGCAACGTTTGCGTGGAGCTTCTCGACGTCCTCCGGGCCAACCACGAACAGGAAGCCGGTGTTCTGAAATCCGCAGTCACCGCCAACGATCTCTTCCCAGTGGTGGAAGTACTCGCGGGCTCGGATCGCCAGCCGGGCTTCGTGCGGGTTGGTGTAGTGCAGCCGTACCAGGGCGCCGGAGCGAAACGTCATCCCAGAGCAGATGCCGCCCTTGTCCAGCACGACCACGTTGCCGGCGCCATCACGCGCCAGGTGAAAGGCGATGCTGCAACCCATCGCGCCCGCGCCGATCACAACCACATCCGCTGTCCGCACCATGACGGTCCTCGCTTCCACACAGCCACCGGCCGCCGTATTTGCACACTGTACCGCACGGGCACGCCAACCTGTCAGCGTTTTGTCAGCAAACGGTCAGGCGCCGGGAAGGGAACCGAGAGGGGCTGCGGCCCTACCATAACGCCACAACGGCTCGGGCTAGGAGACGTACATGGTGCGACGGACGGGGTGGATGGGGCTGGCAGGTGCGGTGATGCTGCTCGCTCTCGGGCTGTTCTCCGGCCCAAGCGCCCGCGCGGAATCCACCGTGCCGGCCGCCACACCCGAAGACGCCGTCCGCCAGAGTGTCGAGGCCGCCGGTGAGCAGTACGCCGGCACCTGCGATCAGACCGTCGCTCCGCGTGATCTGGGCAAGACCTGCGTCTGCTTCATCGCCGAGCAGGACGGCATCCGGGCTTACCTGGCCGGCCGGACCTTCAGCGAGTACGGGCGCTGGGTGTTCGTAGCCCGCGTGGCAGGTGGCTGGCAGCCGGCTGGGACAGCGCTGCTCGACTTCTTCGCCCAGCCAGACATCCCCTGGCCGCCGGCCATCGATGCGTCGCACGCGTGACGGTGATGAATTGCCGTTGCCGGGTATACTAGGACAAACCCGTCCGCAGGCGGAGGCGTCCGTATGGCCCGAAGTAAGACCAGCAGCACCCGGACCTATCGCAAGGAAGACATCGACGAGTTCGACCGGAAGCTGCGCCGCTTCCAGGAGTCGCTGGCACACAAGGAACGGCGGATGCTGCGCGAGATCATCACCGCGGCGCTGGACGAAGAGGAAAGCGATGTGGAGGGCTTCGCCAGCCTGAGTGATGCCGCCGTGCTGGATGTGCTCTACCGCCTGCTGCTCAGCCGCGCCGCCGCATAGTCAACGGCGGCACCACACCAGCAGGTTATCTCGCACTGATACTACCTGCTCTATCGACAGCACCGCCCTAATGTTTGCGGTCCGTCGCTCAGCTTGCGCGTCCCGAAACACGTTGAACACTGCCCGGCCGCGGGGCGTTAGGGCGGCTCGCACCCCACGCAGGAACGGCCGCCCAAACATCCCCCGGGGCGGCCGGCCCGCGTGGAACAGGTCCACCGCGATGTAGTCGAAGGCGCCGCCGCAGCCGTCGACAAACCGCAGCGCATCGGCCAGCACGAGCTGCACATGCTCTGGAAGGGGTCCGAAGGCGGCCCGGCCGAGCGCGACGGCTCGGGCGTCGTCGTCCACCCCCACGAGGTCGCAGGCGCCAAAGCGCTGGACGAGCAGCCGGGCGACCGTGCCCCCACCAAAGCCGAGCAGCAGCCCCCGCCGCGGTTGATGGGCTGGCAGCATCTGCGCCCAGTAGCCATCGGCCGCCGCCCCCGCCGCCACCGACTGCACGAACCCACCCACCAGCAGAGCGGGGCGGCCACGGTCCTCGCCCACCACCACCGGCGCTGCCCGCCAGGCGCGGTCGCTCTCGCTCAGTTCGCGTCGATCCACCGATGGACCCTCATCCGTACTCGAAACAGGTGGTGTGATCGGCGCGACATACCGGGCCGGTGCGCGCGTGCGATACTCAAGAGAGGATACGCGAGGAGCGGCGAATGGGGGCGCGCTGGAGACTGTGGTTACTATGCGGCGCGGTGCTGTTGCTTGTCGCCTGCCGTGACGTCGATGCTGGCCGCGCCCTCCCAGGGACCACCGCCACACCACAGCCACCACCGGTGGCAGCCGAGCAGGCCACAGCGGATGACGAGGCACTGGACGTGCCGCGCATCGTGATTGCACCCGGTGTACGCGACAGCGTCAGCGAGGCGCTGGTGCGTGAGGCGTTTCGCCGGGCAGTGGACCAGGCCGAGCGCGACTTCGGTCTGCGGCCGCAGCGGCGCATCACCATCTACATCGACCCTGACAACGCCGCCGGCCTGGAGGATGCGATCGGTCTGAGCGCAAAGTACGCCATTCACCTCCGCGCCGGTCGCACGCGCAGCATGGACCGGTTGCTGCCGCTGATGATGCACGAGTATACGCACGCACTTCAGTACCAGGCTGGCCGGCTGCGCCCGCAGTGGTGGGTAGAAGGCCAGGCCGACCATCAGGCGCTGCGTATCGAGGACGCGGCGGTTGCAGAACGCGAACGGCGCGCCCTGTATGCCGGCCTGGCCGGGGATGTCCGCGCCGGCCGTGCGCCGAGCATGAGCGAGCTGCGCGCGCGCATTGCCTGGGATGCCTATATCAAGAAGGCGGGCTCGGGAAAGGCATACGGCTGGGGCAACGCCGCCGTGGCGTTCATCGAGGACCGGGCCGGTTTCGAGGCTGTCCGCCGGATCTTCACCGATCAGACGGCGCCCAACACACTCTCCCGCTTCGATGCGATGGTCGAGGAGGCTACCGGCCTGACCCCGGCCGAGTTCGACCGGGCGGTGAAGGACTGGGTCGTCGCGCGGTCCCGCGGCTAGCGCCGCCGGTAAATCGCGTAGTCCTCGATCCGCAGATCAAACACGTAGTCCCGCTCGATGAGCGCGTGGAATGCGGAGAACTGCCGGACCCAGGCAGCCGAGTCCTCAGTACGGCCGGTGATCCAGCGGGCATTCTCCCCTTGCTGAATCAAGATATAGGCAGGTCGCTTCGTCTCCAAGTCACGGACAAACTCCTGCTTCCACTCCTCCGGCGTGAACACCGGCATCAGGGGCAGAAAGGACAGGAATCGCGAGGCACTGTCCCGGCCGCTGATCAGGTAGAAGTTGGGATCGTAACCCCACACAAAGGTGAGGTCGTTCGTGGTCGTGCGGGCACGCACATAGTTGGCCGCCTCCTCCGAGGCGCTGAACGAGTAGGTCCCGTGATTGCGCAGGCCAAAGCGGTCGAAGTACACCGGACGGTAAGCGGGCTCGCGCACATAGCGCACCAGGTCACGCCATTCACCCAATCCACCATCCGTGACCATGGGAGTGAACGCCAGCAGGCCTAGCACACCGGCGCCGGAGGCCAGTGCAGCCCACCGGCGGTGGTAGCGCTGGCGCAGCAGTGTCCATGTTTGCACCGCCGTCCACGCCGCCAGCAGTGCCAGAAACGGCACGGCCACATGCCAGTGATACACGAAGAACTTGGCCTGCACCGCCACACCGGCCACCGCGACCAGCAGCAGCAGCGACATCAGCCGCACACCGCGATCCGCACGCACGAGCCCGCCGAAGAATACCGCTGCCAGGGCCGGTGCGCTCACCAGCAGTCGCGAAACGGTGTACCACATCACCGAGCCGCGCAGGCCGGTGAGGTAGTTGTCGCGGTCAAAGCCGTCGAACGCATACGGCCCGCCCAGCGCCGCGTAATGCCGCGCGAAGCGGAACTGGGCAAACAGGTACTCGCCGGCGGCGCCACCGGCCGCCAGGTAGCCGAGCGTTAGCGCCTGCACGGCTGCAAACCCGCCGGCCAGCCAGAGAGTGCGCTTGATGCTCTGCCGCCGGTCCTGCCGGCAGAGCTCCCAGGCGACCAACGCGGCGGGCAGCAGCGCCACCACCGAGCGAAACTGGAACGCCAGCCCGAACAGCAGCCCGCAGAACAGCGCAGTCCGTACAGCCGAGCCTGGCAGCCCGCGATCCCAAGCCAGCACCCCCAGCACCACTGGCAACACCATGAAGCTGTCCGGCTGGGCCATGTTCCAGTAGCCAGAGGTGGTGACGTACAGCAGGCCATACAGCAGGCCGGCCACTGCTCCAGCCGCGCGATCCCACAGATGGCGGCCGAGCAGGTACACGGCAGTGACACTTGCCAGCGCGAACACCAGGTCAAACGCCCGCAGGCCACGGGCGCCGGCTGGTAGCCAGCCCGCCAGCGCGTACACCCAGAACACGCCCGGCGGCTTAACATCCCATACGTCAACATAGAGCGTCTGCCCGCGCAGCAGCGCTTTGCCGGCATACATGAACAGCGCCTGGTCCGGCCCGTACTGGAAGTTGAGACTGGGCACGCCGGCCACGGCCACGAGCGCGATCGCCACCGCCAGCGGCCAGTGCTCCGCGGCTAAGAGGCGTAGCGCGGCCCAGCCGGCCGGCCGCGACTGAGCGATGATCCCGCGTGTTGCCGTCCGCTCACCCGCCATGCTGCTCACCGTGCGCCGGCACCGCGGTCGCTGCTATCCTCGGTGTCATGCGACGCCTGCTGATTGCGCTGCTGCTCGGGGCGCTGGCTAGCCAGACCGCCTGCGTCGACCGGCCAATGATCACCTTCGCGAACCACCGTGACACGAAGGTCGCGATCCACATTGATGGCGACCGAGTGCTGATCCTGCGGCCGCGCACCGCCGAGGGACTGCCGTATACCGTCGCGGCCTGGACGTGGCCCCGCCACATCGAGGCGCGCGACGAGCAGAACCGCACCATCCTATCGTTCCACGCGAGCGCGGGCGACCTGCTGGTGCAGAACTGGCGCATCGATATCCGCTGACGAATGCAGACACCCGCTCAGCCACAGCAGCCAGGCCACAAGCACCGGCGGCGCAATGGCGGCGGCGGAGAGCACGTGCATTGGCAGCCAATCGCCTGACGGGCTGTCCGCCCAGCGCACTCGCGCCCATGCGGCCCACACCAGCACGCTCATCGATGTCAGTGACAGCGCCAGCGCGGGCCACAGCCCTGCCCGCCGCCACGGCACAGCGCACGCCAGCGTCAGAGGCCATAACACATACCAGGGGGCGAAGTACGTCGCGGCCAGCGCCAGATACAGCAACAGCGTGAGTGCCGCCCCTTCCAGTAGCGCGTCGATGCGCCCCCCGCGCAGCCGGAGCAACAGTGTCGCGTAGGCGCCGAGAAACGCCAGCCGGCCACACCAGGATGCCAGCGTCTCGGCGGTGCCGGTATCTGTCCATCGCAACAACAACCCCCGCAGCGCGGCCGGGGAGGACACCGTGAAGTAACTGCCTTCATCCAGCGCTGTTCGGAACGTAGCAGGTCCGGCCCAGAACGGCGCGTACGCCGCCACCGCCAGCGCCGCAGACAGGACAAGACCGGGCGCAAGCGCCCGCCACTCCGGCCGTCTGCCTGACCACCACCACCACACCAACAGCAGCGGCAGCAGCAGGAGGGGCGCAAACTTCACCAGCACCGCCGCAGCGAAGGCCACTACCGCTCCAGCGACCGCAGACCTGACCAACAGGTAAGCGCACAGCGCCAGCAGGCAGGCCATCACCGCATCATTGTGACCGTTGCCCGCGACGTGCCACACGACAAACGGATTCCACGTCAGCGCCAGTGCGGCGGCCGGGCCCGCTCCGGGACGCAGCCGGCCGGCAGTGAGCCAAACCAGCCGGCCCGCCGCCAGCAGAAAGCCCGCGCTCATGGCCTTGAACGCGACGATGGTGGTAACGACCTTACCACCGCCTACCGCCAGCGGAATGGCGGTCAGCAATGTCCACAGCGGGCCGTACGGACTCGGTATCTCTCGCCAGTTGCGCACGAGCCGCACGAACGGGTCTTCAGGATACAGGTTGGGGGCAGCGACCAGCGGGTTGTCACCATGGACCCAGGCGATGCGGGCGCCGGCCATGTAGTTGAACAGGTCCTCTGAGGTCAGCGGATGTGTCAGCGCCACCAGCGCGCAGCACGCTCCAGCCACACCGAAGACGGCCACCGGACGCGGATGCGCACCTTCGCGCAGGACCAGGTACAGCGCCGTGGCGTACAGGCCAAACAGGGCGAGCACCGTCAGCGCGTAGCGGGCTGCTCCACGCAGATCCACCCCAAATACGCCAACCAGGTGGATGTCTGGGGACACGGGCTGGTGCCATAGACGCATTGGCCAGACGACTAACGCCAGCCAGACGGCCGCCAGCCCGCACCCGCAGCCGGCCACGAGCCAGTCACGCCGCGCGCCGATTGGGACAGTCAGTACACTCACACGCGCATCGTACCGGGCGACAGGGTGGGGAAGAAGCCGCTCGCCCCGCCCCGACCGTCAGCCGGAGCGGGGCGAGCGGTGGACAGCTACTTCTCTTCGATGGTGATCTTGGTGATCCGGTCGCCACGGGTGATCAGCCGGACGACATCGAGGCCGCTGGTAACCTTGCCAAACACCGTGTAGTTGTTGTCGAGGAACGACTGCGCGCCGATGGTGATGTAGAACTGGCTACCGGCGGAGTCAGGCGCGGAGGTCTTGGCCATCGCCAGCGCGCCATCGTCATGCTTCAGGCCGCTCTTCTCGTCCTTGATGGTGTAGCCTGGCCCGCCGGTGCCGTTACCTGCCGGGTCACCGCCCTGGATAACGAAATTGGGTTCAACGCGATGGAAGGTGAGCCCATCGTAGAACCCGTCGCGCGCCAGAAAGACGAAGTTGTTGACGGTGATCGGCGCGGCCTTGGCGTCAAGTTGCACCTTGATCTCGCCCTTGACCGTGGCGATGGTGGCGGTATAGGTCTTGTTCGGATCGATGGTCATCGCGGGGGCCGCTGGGTACTGCTTACCGGCAGCCTGCGCACCCGGCGTCGCCGCCGTCTGGGTGGCCGGTGCTGAGCCGGCCGTTGTGGCCGCGTCCACGGCCGGCTCAATCTTCCCGGCCACGACGTTGCACGGCGCTCCGCCTTCTGGGTTGTACTTGCAGACCAGCTTATCGATGAAGTCCTGAACCTGGGCCTCGTCGAAGGCATCCAGTGTCAGCAGCCGTTGCCAGGCGACGACCGCGATCCGCTTCTCCATCTTGGGATACGGCGCCAGGGCCACCGGCTTGCCTGCCTGGGTGGACCGATTCACCACGGGGATGAGCTGGTTGACCAGGTCGACGCAGGCCGTGGGGCAGTTGTACAGCACCCACACACCACCATGCTCCATGAAGTGCGGGATATCCTGCGCGGTCAGCGGCGTGTCGTAGATACCAGGGCGCACCGTCTCGGCATAGTGCCAGCCGGAGGTAGGCGGGTTGGAGAAGTACGTCCCAACCGTGCCGCCGGCCGTGATATGCGTGTTGCCATTGGATCGGAACGCCTGTCCGGGCAGGCCATCAGGTGTGGCAGAGACACGGGGCGCCGGCGTGGGCGTTGCGACAAAACCTTTGTTTGAGTCTTCATTCCCGCCACAGGCCGCCGCGGTGATGACCGCAGAGACAACCAGGAGCGGCAACAAACGATGGACGAACCGGCGGAGGTGGAGTTGGCGTTTCAGATCAGATCACCATGCAGCGGAATCGGTCGCGCCGGGAAGCGCTCTCCGCCATGGTATACGATCGACGCGGCCTGCTGGGGTGTGCTGGGGCCGGCTAGACCGCCAGCGCCCCTGCCGGCGCCGGTCCGCCGCACTCGACGCCCTCGATGCGCACAAGTTCCGGCGGTACCAGGCTGATACGCAGCACCATCCCCTCGGGCCGGCCATACACGTCGAGCGCCAGGTTCTCGCCGCGGTCGAGCCTGAGCCGAACATCGCTGGCGGCGCGCTGGAGGACCTGTCCCGATTGCGCCTCCAATTCCGGCCGGTGGGTGACATCCTCCCGCGCCTGTGCGCTGTACTCGAGCCGGAATGGTGGCGCCGGTGTCGCGGCCATGGCGGTCTCCTCCTCGCGCCGTCTTCCCGGCCATCCTACCAGCGCCTGCTGCCGGTAGCAGGCACCGAAGGGAGTAGCTGCCCTTCCCCGGGACCGCCAGGTTCGTTACAGTCCGGCAGGAATCGGTGAACGGGACGCCTATGACCAAGCGGTTGGGCATCGCGGCGGGTTTTGCACCCTCGGCGGCCGAACGGGAGGACTTCTTCGCCCGGTTGCGCATCGCCGATGACCTGGGTGTCGACTCAGTGTGGATGGCTGAGGCCGGCGGGCGAGATGCTTTCACCGCCCTGGCCGAGCTAGCACTCACCACCCGTCGCGTTCGGCTCGGTACGGGCATTGTGAACGTCTTCAGCCGGACCCCTGCCGTGCTGGCGATGACCTTCGCCACGCTCGATGAACTGAGTGGCGGCCGGATGATCGCCGGTCTGGGCTCGTCCGCCGGCAACGTCATCGAGCACTTCCACGGCGTCGCCTTCGAGAAGCCGCTGCGCCGCCTGCGTGAGTACGTCGAGATCATCAACGTGCTCATCGCCGGCCAACCGCTCGGCTATCGCGGCCGTATCTTCACGCTGGACCGAGGCTTTCGCCTGCAGTTCGCCCCCGTTCGCCCGCACATCCCCGTCTACATCGCCGCGATGACGCCGCCCAGTATCGTCCAGACCGGCGAGATCGCCGATGGACTGATGCCGGTCCACTGGCCAAAGAGCCACTACGCTGAACTGCGCGCCCAACTGGCAGAGGGCGCGCTCCGGGCGGGGCGGCCGGCTGCGGCAATCGAAGTCGCGCCGTCGGTAGGGATGGTGATCACGAGCGGGCCGGATGACGAGGAGGCGCTTCGCCGTGCAAGGGAGCCGGTGGCCTACTACATTGGTCGCATGGGCAAGTTCTACGCAGAGATGCTGCAACGTCATGGCTATGAGGCCGAGGTCACCGCGGTGCGTGCTGCCTGGGAACGGCGTGACGCCGCCGCCGCCACCGCCGCCGTCAGCGACCGGCTGCTGCGCGAGGTGAGTGTTGCCGGTCCGCTCGACGCCTGCGCCGAGCAACTGGATGAGCTACGCGCCGCAGGGGCTGGTGTGCCGGTCGTGGCCC
>WBZO01002295.1_pt1 | contig 25382 bp, 22 predicted proteins | sample 5204261 | NCBI WGS metagenome assembly WBZO01 (sample SAMN12412400, study PRJNA552823) | activated sludge metagenome | isolation source: activated sludge from anammox sidestream of wastewater treatment plant... | place: USA: North Carolina | collected 2017-09
AGGTCGCTATGGAATTAATGGCGGCACGGCCACTTACGGTTCCCAATATCCAGGTCGGTCAACGTGATCATCCCCCTGATTATACGATCATCAGGCCAACAGTCATCTTGCCGTGAAAGGCTCACTATGATAGACTGCGTTATGTATACATGTGACATGAATTCATGCCACATAGGTTCATGCCGATAAGCTGGCCGATTGCCGGTTGGGAAGCCGGCGATGACCTGAAACTATTGTGGAGGTTACGCGTGAAACGCATCACATTATTGTCAGCTGTAACGACTCTATTGGCTCTGTTGGCGTTAACCGCGTGTGTGCGGCCCGCGCCGGGCAGTGTGGTTCCGCCGACCTTCACGCCGGTTGCGCCCGGTCAGAGCGAGATGCTCATGCCCCCGGCCGGGGCCACCCCGACGCTCATGCTCGCGCCCACGCTGGATCCCAACGCCATCATCCCCAGCGCGGTGCCGGAATCGCCCGGCGAACCAGCCGAGCCGCCGGCCGAAGCGCCCGCTCCTGAAGAACCGGCCGCCCCCGAGCAGGGAGCGGCATCCACGGGCGAGACCGTCCATATCGTGCAGCCCGGTGAGAATCTGTACCGCATCGGCTTGCAATACGGGTTTACCTACCAGGAACTGGCCGCCTATAACGGTATCGCCAATCCCGACCGCCTCGAAGTCGGGCAGGAGATTCGTATCCCGCCCCGGCCCTGAGCCGCGCCGCGCCCCCGGCTAACCTATAATCGGAGGAATCCCCGATGGAATTTTTGCAATCCCGCATCGCTTGGGAGGGAAAGTGGCGCGTGCGCGTCGATACCGTCCGCATGGCCGACGGCCGGACGCATGAGCGCGGCTTCATCGAGCACCCCGGCGCGGTTGTATTGGTGCCGCTGGTGAAAGAAGCAGATGGCGGCTACGAGGTGCTCATGTTGCGCCAGTATCGTCGCGCCCTGGAACAAACGATCCTCGAATTGCCGGCAGGCACGCGCGAAGGGGACGAGCCATGGCTGGTCTGCGCCCAGCGCGAGTTGCGCGAGGAGACCGGCTACCGAGGGGAGACGTTCACCGATTTAGGCGAGGTTTGGCCCGCGCCGGGTTCGTCCAACGAGCGGATGGCCCTCTTCCTGGTCGAGGGCTTGTCGGCCGCCCCCTTGCCGATGGATGAGGACGAAGAGATCGCCACAGAGACGTGGTCGCTGGACGAACTGGTGGCCATGGCCCTGGACGGACGACTGGAGGACGCCAAGAGCGTCGTCGCCCTCCTGCGCGCGGCCAACTACCTGCGATTGAACCAGCTTTAGCCCTGTTGCGGGTTTAAGTCGCGGGAGGACGCGCTAGTCGCCGTCTTCTTCCTCATCGCCGGCGTCCGAATCGGAATCGCCGCGATCACGATCGTCGCCGAACGATTTCAGCTCCGTGGCCAGCTCTTTCAACCGCTTCTTGACGGCGTGGTGCACCGTCCCCTCGGGGTAATCGCCGTTTTCGTCGGCCACGCCGGCGGGTATGCCCGTCAGCAAGGCGATGCCCTCGTCGATGTTGTGGATGGGCCAGATATGGAATAACCCCTCACGTACGGCGGCGACGACATCCTCATTAAGCATCAGATTGACGACGTTGGCGGCGGGGATGATGGCGCCCTGCTCCCCTGTCAGCCCCCGTGCCCGGCAGATATCGAAGAACCCCTCGATTTTCTCGTTCACCGAGCCGATAGGCTGAACGTTGCCGCGCTGGTTCACCGAGCCGGTCACGCTGATGCCTTGTTTGATAGGTAGCCCGCTAAGACTGGACAGCAGCGCGTATAGCTCCGAGGTTGACGCGCTGTCGCCGTCTACCCGGTAGTAGAGTTGCTCGAAGGTCAGGCTGGCGCTGAGCGAGAACGGCTGATGCTGGGCGTAGGTTCCGCCCAGATAGGCGTTGAGGGTGAGCACGCCCTTTTCGTGGTCGGGGCCGTCCATGTTGGTCTCGCGCTCGATGTGGATGACGCCGTTGTCACCCATGAAGGTACGCGCGCTGATGGGGCCGGGTTGGCCGAAAGTGAATTCGCCCACATCGTAGACGGACAAGCCGTTGACCTGGCCGACGACGCTGCCGTCGGTGGCGACGAAGAGCGACCCTTCCAGGACCATTTCGCGGAACTGCTCGGCCTCATGGCTGACACGATTGACGCGTTCGCTCAGGGCTTCACGTACGTCGCCGGCCGTGACGACCTCGCGCCCGGCCATGCCCGCCCAGTAATCGGCCTCACGTACCACGTCGGCGATGATGCCGAAGCGCGTGCTCAACTTGTGCTGGTGTTCGGCCTCGCGTGAGCCGTACTCGATGATCTTGGCCACGGCGTCGCGGCCGAACGGGCGCAGCTTCTCTTCCTGGCTGCGGGCGGCGATGAATTCGGCGTAGGACAGCTCGTTCTCGGGCGTGCGGGGCATGGTGTCGCTGAAATCGGCCCGCACCTTGAACAGGTCGCTGAATTCTTCGTCGCTCAAGAAATAGCTATAAAACTGGCCGTAACTGCCCAGCAGGATGACCTTGAGCAGCAGCGGGATGGGTTGGGGCCAGAGCGGATTAGAGACGATCGGCCCGTCGGGGTGGGATGGTCGCATCTCGATCTCGCCCGACTTTAGCGCCCGTTTCAGTGTCTCCCATGTGTCGCGTTGCCGTACCACATCCAGCGCGTACATGACCAGATAGCCGCCGTTGGCTCGGTGCAGATCACCGGCCTTGATCTGGGTAAAGTGGGTAGTTACTGCCTGGCCTTGCGACTCGAACTCGAGGCGGCCGAACAGGTTCTCATAGGTTGGATTGAGCTGCACGATAACTGGCGCGCCGTTGCCCGCGCTATTATCGACCAATACGTTGACCTCATAGCGCCGCAAGTCTACCAGTTGCTCGGCCTCTTTTTCGTCCAGCAGCGGGGCGGCCCGCGTCACCTGGTCCAACAGATCTTCGTGGACGGCCTGGAGGTAGTCCAGGATAACCTGTTGCTCGGTGTATTGTTCGCGCAGAGCCTCGAACTCATCGCGGATGGCGGTCTCAGCCACCTGGTAGTCCAGCTGGCGGCGCTCCTCGCGAGCCTCGCGTTCCATGATGCGCACCTCGCGCATGATCTCCTGCAATTCAGCTTGCAGCGCGCGCAAGGTGTCGCGCCGGGAGGCCTGGCTCTGGTCATTATGAATCCCGCCGGTAGTATTGGCGCCGTTTGCGCCGCCGGCTTCGTGGGCGGCGGTATCTTCACTCTGGCCGGGCGCCACATCGTTCGGCGATTCACCGTTCAACGACGTCCCGTTCACCGGCCCGTCGTCGTCAAGCATCTCGACCACGACCAGGCCGGAGGGCGTCTCCTGCAAGTCATAGCCCTGTTCGGCGGCCTTCTGATCCAGCGCGTCGAGCAATTCCTCACGCCGTTCGACCAGCTTTTGCTCCTGAGCGCGCACGCCGTCGCGATAGGAGCTGCTCTCGAGCACCTTGTTCAGGGAGAGTTGCACGGCGTCGATGAGCTGGCGCATGCGCTCGGCGAAGACGGCCCCTTCTCCCGGCGGCAGATGGATGGCCTGGGGCTTGTGATCGGCCTCAAAATTGTGGACATAGAGCCAGTCGTCGGGCGTCGGCTCCATGACGCAACGCTCCTGCAAGAAGTGGCGGATAGCGGTGCTGCGGCCGGTTCCGGGCGACCCCATGACAAAGATGTTGTAACCTTTGCTCTTCAGCCCCATACCGAACTCCAGCGCTTTGGTTGCGCGCGGCTGGCCGATGATGGCCGTCGTCGGTTCCAGCTCGGCCGTTGTCTCGAAGGACAGGCTCTGCGGATCACAGATCAGGCGCAGGTTGTCCGGTGAAAGTTGTTTCACTTGTTCTACCATAATATCCGGTCGTTTCTACCTCGATCATCAGGGGCCGGCAAGGATCATACGCGACTTATCATGAATAGCAAGCATAACGAGCGCAGGGCAGGCTCGCATGAGGCAAAGATGTCCCCGGCGCTGCCTCCTTCGATAGAGCGACAGCGGGCCGGGCCTGGCGGCTCGCTGAAAGGCAGACAATCGTATGCCAACCATATTGGTATCCGGCCCCGGTCGTGATAGCATTTAACGAGTTATGTTTAACTTTTACCCCGCCATCATGCCCCCCGATCCGACCGGACGAGGCGCTCGTCCATGAGCCAACTCGCCACTCCGGCCCCGGCACGACTGTCCCTGTCGGCCAAAGCCATCTTCGGCATGGGCGACTGGGGAACAGCGGCCGCCGGTACGGCCCGCAACATCTTCTGGTTCGTCTTTCTGACCAACGTCGTCGGCCTGGGGGCGGGACTGGCGGGTGGACTGTGGCTCGTCGGCCGGTTGTGGGATGCGATTAACGATCCCATCATCGGCAGCCTTAGCGATCGGTTGCGCTCTCGTTGGGGCCGGCGGCGGCCGTTCCTGCTCCTCGGGGCTGTGCCGTTCGCCCTGACCTTCGTCCTCATGTTCATTGTGCCGCCTTTCGAGTCCAAATCCGCCCTGACTCTCTATTATGCGGTCGTCTTCCTGCTCTACGACACGGTCTATACGATCGTCAACGTGCCTTACCTGGCGCTGGTGCCGGAGTTAGCCGAAGGCTACGACGAACGCAGCAGCCTGACCGGCTGGCGCATCGCCTTCTCGTTCCTGGCCCAGCTGGTGACGGCCGGGGGGTTCAAGCTGTTGGCGGAGCAGGTCTTCACGCCCTGGTTCGGCGGTGGGCCGGAGGCGATCCGGATGGGCTATGCGCTGGCCGCCGGGTTGTGGGCCATCAGCATGGCCGTGCCGCTGATTGTGCTGGCGCTGACCATTCGCGAGCCGGAGAGCGCGCCGGTCGAGTCGCCCATCCGGCCGATCAAGGATTTCAAGCAGGTCTTCCGCAACCGGCCGTTCCGGTTGGCGGCGCTCATCTATCTGCTCTGCTTCACGACCGGCGATATTATCCTGGTCGTCTTCATTCGCTACCTGATCGACTACGTGCAGGTGCGGCCGGGGCTGGATAACCTCGTACTGGCCGCGGTGTTGGGCACATCGCTGGTCAGTATCCCGTTCGTTCTGGCCCTCATGCGTCGCACCGACAAGCGAACGGCCTACCTCGTTGGCATCGGCTTCATGGTGGCGGTGCTGGTCGTCGGCGCGTTCCTGCCCGTGGGAGGCGGCAACCTGATCTTTATTGGGGCGGTGCTGGCCGGGGCCGGCTTTGCCGCCATGAGCATCATCCCCTGGGCCATCGTCGCCGATGTGATCGAGGTGGATGAGTTGCAGACGGGCGAGCGACGCGAGGGCCTTTATACCGGCTATCTCGTTTTTCTGCGCAAGTTTGCCACCGGCATCCTCGTCTTCGGCGTGGGCCAGCTTCTGTCGGCCACCGGCTATATCAGCTCCACGACGGGCAGCCTGTTTATCGAGCAACCCATGGCGGCCTTGCAAGCCATGCGCTTTTTAATCACAATCTTCCCAGCCTTTACCCTGGGACTGTCGCTGGTGCTGGCCTGGCGGTTCCCGCTGGACCGCGAAGCGTACGAGGCGATTCGCCGCGAGTTGGAGGAGCGCCGCACCCATCAGACGAACCCGCTGGCGCCATGACGAGTGTCATCATTTAAGGAGTAAAATCATGTTACAAATTGGCGATAATGCCCCCGATTTTGAACTGTTGAACGACGAGAACAAACCGCTCAAATTGTCCGACCTGCGCGGCCGGCGTGTCGTGCTGTTCTTTTTCCCCAAGGCGGATACCCCCGGCTGTACCAAGCAGGCCTGTGGGTTCCGCGACCGCTTTCCGCGGATCGAGCTATCCGACGCGACCGTCATCGGCCTCAGCCCCGACAAGCCGGCGGCGCTGGCTAAGTGGAAGGCCAAAGAGAAGTTGCCTTATTCGCTCGTCTCCGACCCCGATCATCACGTGGCCGAAGCCTACGGCGCGTGGGGCGAGAAGAAGAGCTTCGGCAAAACTTACGACGGCATCCGGCGCGGCCACGCCGTCATCAGCGCCGAGGGCAAGATCGAGGATATCCAGTTGAATATCAGCCCGGATGAGAGTGTCGAGCGAGCCGTCAAGTTTCTGGCCGGCTAATTGGCGGTATAATTATGTCAGTGAGGTCACCTCTGGAGGATGTTTGTTATGAGACTTGGTAAAGATTTGATCAATAAGCCCATTTATTCCATCGACGAAGGCAAGCAGATCGGCAAGGTGCAGGATCTGTACCTCGACGCGAACGACACAGTCATACTCGGCCTCTATCTCGGCTCGCAGGGGCTGGTACGACGCAAGGCGGAGCTGATCCGCGCTACGGATGTCTATCTTTACGGCGCGGATGCTGTGCTGGCCAATGGCAGCGCGGCCATCACCGACGATAGCACGTCGCCGGAAGTTAAGGAGTGGGTGCGTCGTGACAAGCTGATCGGCCGCGAAGTCCAGTCGCCCGGCGGCACGCGCCTGGGCCAGATCGGCGATGTTGTCATTGACAGCGCGGGGCGCGTCACCGGCTTCGCCCTGTCGAAGACGTTCGTCGAAGGGCCACTGGCCGATAAGCGCTACATCGAGCGCGGGACGGTCCTCGATGTCGGGCAGGAAGGCGGCGCGATGACCGTCGACCTGGTCAAGCTGGAGGCGTCGCTGATGGTCGCTGACGCTGTCCCGGCCGAGGTCAAGATCGAGGAAGAGGCCGAGGGGATCGCCGACCTGCCGCTTACCGTCGACCCGTCTATCGACGATTAATTCGCTGCCGGCGCGAAATAAATCCTAATCGGGCACGTCGAGGCGCGCGCAGATCACGGGAGCTAGATCATCTCGATGAACTGCTCGCGCCCCGGCCCTACGGACACAAACGTGACGGGCGTGCCGGTGCTGTCTGCCACGAACGCCACATAGCGCCGGGCCGCGTCAGGCAAGTCGCTCGGCCGCCGCACGCCCATAATATCCTCTTCCCAGCCGGGCAGCGATTCGTAAATCGGCCGGCAGCGAGCGAGCGACGCCAGGTCATGAGGGAACGATTCCACCCGGCGGCCGTCCAGCTCGTAAGCCACGCAAACGGGTATCTCCGGCAGGCCGCTCAGAATATCCAGCTTGGTCAGCACCCATTCCGACAAGCTATTGATCCGGCGGGCGTGGCGCAGGATGGGCAGGTCGAGCCACCCCACCCGCCGCGGCCGGCCGGTCGTCGTGCCGAATTCATCCCAGGGTTTCTCGCCTGTGCCGCGCAAGCGAACGGCCGCCTCGCCGGATAGTTCGGTCGGGAACGGGCCACTGCCGACGCGCGTGGTAAATGCCTTGGCCACGCCGATGACACGATCGACCATTCTCGGCCCCACGCCCAGACCAGTCATCGCCCCGCCGGCCGTCGGCGACGAGCTGGTGACGAACGGGTAGGTGCCGTGGTCGATGTCCAGCAGCGTACCCTGCGCCCCCTCGGCCAGGACCATTTGGCCGTGCCGTAACGCCTCGTCGACCAGTAGCGGGCCATCGACCAGATAGGGGGCCAGGCGGCGGGCATAGCCGGCGAACTCGGCCGCCATCACCGCCGCGTCCAGCGGTTCCTCGCCGTAGCCGCCAACGAGGGCCGCGTTCTTCAGGGCTACGTGGGCCTGGAGCGCAGCGGCCAGCGCTTCGGAGTCGGCGAATAGTTCGGCGCGCAGTCCTTCGCGGCGAGCCTTGTCGGTATAGGCCGGGCCAATGCCGCGCATCGTCGTGCCGATGGCCTCGGCGCCGCGCGATTTCTCGTGGGCTTTGTCCATGGCGATGTGGCCGGGGGTGATCAGGTGAGCGCCGCCGCTCAGCTTCAGTCGCGAGGGCGAGACGTCCACACCCCGTGCCGCCAGATCATCGATCTCTCGCAGCAGAACGGCCGGATTGACCACCGTGCCGTTGCCGATCAGACAGACGACACCGGGATGAATGATGCCGGAGGGGATCAGATGCAGCCGAAAGAACTCCCCCGCGATGGCCACAGTGTGTCCGGCGTTGTCGCCACCGCTGTAGCGGGCGACGATAGCTGCGTCATGGGCCAGCCGGTCGGTGATGTGGCCCTTGCCTTCATCACCCCATTGCGCTCCGATGATGATATTGAGTGGCATAACTCCCTCCATTGGAGTGGGGCGCGGAGGCGGGAGCGAAGAGGGCGATCAATAGCCCCCTAATCGCGTCTAGCGCTCCGCTTCTCCCTCTCGACTACTTTCGATCTTCGTTCAGTACGTTACGTCGACCAGCGTGCCGACGGGCGCCCAGTTGAATAGCCACTCGGCGTCGGGCGTGCTGACGTTGACGCAGCCGTGGCTCATCGGCTGGCCGAAATTGCTGTGCCAATAGGTGCCGTGGATGGCGTAATCCTCGAAGAAGTACATCACGTAGGGCACGTCGGGCAGATAATAGTCATAGCCCAGCAAGTAGCCGTTCATCGTCTGGCTCTCGTATTTCATGTAGGTGCGAAACAGGCCGGTCACCGTCGGCCATTGCGGCAGGCCGCTGGAGACGAGCGTCTCGAATACCGGACTGTCCCCCTCGAAGGCGACGAGAGTCTGGGTGCTGAGGTTCACGCTGATCCAGCGCTCGCCCTCGCCCACGCCGGCCGGCCGGGACACAGGCGCGCCGAGCGATAGCGGGATCGGTTCGGCCGTCGGCAACGGTTCCGGCGTCGGGCTGGGGGTCATTGTGGGGGCCAGCGTCGGCGTTGGTTCGCCCGCCGGAGTCCAGGTCGGTAGTGGCGGGTCTCCGCCGGGAGCGATGTCCTTGGTCGGGAAGACGGGCGGATTGGTCGGCGAGGGCGCGGGCGGCTCGACTTGCGACGGCCCGGAATCGGCGACGGCCGTCGAGATGGGACCGGCCGGGGCGGCCGCTGTCGGCAACTCCGGCGCGACCAGCCAGGACAGAACGGGCATCCGTCCGGCCATATCGTTTACCATCGCCCGGCCGTCGGGGTTGATGGTGAACGCCGCTCCAACCACCAATAGCAGGACGGCCAGCAGCGCCAGCGCCCAACCCAGCGGACGAGGGGGACGCGTGCTCGTGCGACGACGACGACGGCGAGGCGACGCGGTCGCTCCCGCGGGTGGGGCGGGTTGCGCCTCCAGCCGCCGGGCCTGATCCAGATAGGCGCGGCGCTCGCGCGGCGTGGCGGCAATGCCGGCCAGCAAGAGCCACGGGCGCGGGTCTTCGGGGGCCTGGCGCGCGGCGTCGCGCAGCAGAGAGCGGGCGTTGTCGAGGCGGTCGGCCTCGATGGCCCGTCGGGCTTCAGCGATTTTGGGGTCGATGGTGGGATTGTCGTTCATCATGCGTTTACAAGCCTGGCGGTACCTGTGCGCGCCGCTATGATTAGCCGCCGCCCGCGGGCGGCGCGGCGGGTTGCAGGACGGTCGCTCCGCCGCGAACCTGGTTGATGTAACACCAGATACCGTCGGTGATGGCGGCTGCCACCCGGTCGGGCTGGTATTGCAGCAGTTGCCGGTCGAGGTTCAGGAAGCCGACCTCGATGATGATGCCGGGCACGCCCGGAGCGATCTCCCGGAAGGCGTGGTAGTCGGTCATGTGCGGGGTGATGGTGTTGGCGTGGTAGTTCAGGCCGGTTCCCTGGCGGTAGGCGCTCTCCACGCAGATGGACAAAGCCGACGAGTCGGTATAGCCCGACCCGGCGATCTTGAAGCCGGTCGCGCCGTCATTCAGAGGGTCGCATGAGTCGGAATGGATGGAGATGAGGCCGGTGGCGGCGTAGCCGTTGAGGCGCGGGTCGAATTCGTCCAGCAGGTCGGTGGCGATGCCCTGTGTCTGCAGGGCGGAGATGACGCGGGCGGCGATGTTCTCGTTTACCTGGGCCTCGGTCAGGCCGTCCTCGCAGACGGATCCCGAGTCGTTACCACGATGCCCGGCGATGATGCCGATCCGGATGGGGCCGGGGCTTTGGGCCAGCCGTTGCCGGATGGGTCGGGGCGGCACGGGCTTGCTGAAGGGCGCTGAAAGAGCGCCGGTCGAGTTGCCGGTGGCCACGACCTCGGCTACGCCGTCAGTCGGATTGAAATAGGCATAGGTGGCCACCATTGCGCCCGCCGATAAGGCCAGGAAGGCCAATATCGCGATGTTGCGGCGGATGAACCGCCATACAGGGCTGTCGTAGCGGCCGCTATCGTCGTACGCTGAGCGCATTATGTCGATATTCTACACGATCCGGCCCGGGGATCACAATAAGGCATGGTCAGGCGACATCTTTTTACGATTGGCGGTGGTTATTCTTCAGAATCACCCGGCGCGGCGGGGATGTAGGACTGGTAGGCCAGCGGCGAGTAGATTAGCACGGCGTCGCTGAGTGTGCCGTCTTGCCGGCCGCCGACGGCGTAGATGCGCATCTCGACGTGGACGACGCCCGGATCGGTCCAGGCATTGACGCCGGGCGGCGCGTTCAGCACCGTCCACGTCCGGCTGTTGGGGTCGTAGATCTCGCCGTAGTCGGCCGCATCAGGCCCGGCCGGTGTGCCGCCGATGACATAGAGTTTGTTGAGCAGCACCGTGGCGCCGGCCTCGGCGCGGGCCTGCAGCATGGCCGGACATTCCTCCCAGGCGTCGGCTGGTGGGTTGTAGGCGAAGCAGCTATCCTGCTGGGCCGAGCCGTCGCTGCCGCCGACAACGTAGAGCCGCCCGGTGAGCGCGCCGCCGGTTGCGTCAGCGCGTGGGGCGGGCAAGGGAGCCAGCGGCCGCCAGCTATCGGCAGCGGGGTCGTAGACGTAGGCCGCGGACTGGACGCCGCTCTCATCACGGCCGCCCAATACATACAGGAAGCCGCTGTCGGCCACGGCCAGCGCCCCGGCCAGTGGCTGCGGCAGCGGGGCGACCCGTCGCCAGGCGTTCTGTGACGGGCTATAGGCTTCCACGATGTCGGTCGGGCGCCCGTCGTCGAGCCGGCCGCCGGGGACATAGATTTCGCCGAACAGTTCGGCGGCCGTTGCCTGGCTGACGGCGGTGGGCTTGTTAGTAACCCGACGCCAGGTTCGCCCGGCGGTATCGAAGACCTGGACGCGGTTGGTGATGCCGCCGGCCGCCTCGCCGCTGAGGATGTAGACGTCGAGGCCGACGGCCGCCGCGGCGCGCCCGGCGTGGGGATCGGGCATGGGGCGACTGCCGGTCCAATGTGTCTCGCCCAGCGGCAGCTCGGTGAACAACTCGGCCGGGGTTTCGGCGGTCGCGTTGGGTGGGTCGGTCGTTCCTGCTGCGCCGGCCGCGTTGTCGCGCCAGCGGACGAGCAGATAGGCTCCTGCGGCCAGGATGAGAACGGCCAGCAGGGCGATACTGAGGGTGCGCCAGCGAGAGGCTCCGGCTGTATGGGTTGCCCCGACCGCCTGAGCGGTTTCGGTCGCCTCTCCACCGGCTATCGCCTCGATGTGTTCGCCGGCGCTATCTTCTTTGGCGGCCGCGTCATCGTTCGTTGCCTCGTCTGCTGTCGCTTCGTCCTCGTCCTCAGCGACCGCGCCGCTTGCGACCGCCTCCACGCTCAGCAAGCCCTGTTGCAGCCCCACGGTCAGCGCTTCGGTGCGAGTCGAGACGCCCAGCTTGGCGTAGATGTTGCGCAGATGGGTTTTGACGGTGTGGGGGCTGATAGACAATCCATCGGCGATGAGTTTATTCGATTCGCCGGCGGCCAGACGGCGTAGCACGTCCAGCTCGCGGTCGCTTAGCGGTTCGCCCCGTTCAGCCATCGCCGGTCTGCTCCTCGCCTTCCACGGGCGGCATGGTATCGGTGATAGGTACGGTGCCGGTGATGGGCACAGGCGTGGCCGAGGCGCAACCGTCGCGCGCGGCGTTGAGCTTGCTTTCCAGCGTCTGGCTCGGCCGCCGGTTCCAGGCTTCCTGATAAGCTTGCACTGCCGGGCACCAGTCCATCTGGAAGGTCAGCTGGTCGCCGTATTTCTCCAGCGACGTGCCCAGCTGGGCGCAAGCATCGTGGAAGAACGGCGCGGCGGCACATAGCTCGCGCCAATAGCCACTGGCATAATCCCAGTTGACGCCCGAATAGGAGATCGCCCAGAAGTAGAGATTGGCCCAGACGCGATAGTCCAGCGCTTCTTGCGGCAGGTCGCCCAGCCGCTCAGCCTGGGCGAAGTAGTTTAGTCCCAATTCGAGTTTGCCCGTATTGACGTACTTCAGCCCCAGGGCGAGGTAAGTGTCGTAGAGCATCCGGTCGGTGTCGCCGCGCTCGTAGTTGGGGAAGAACTGCCGGAAGGCCAGCAAGGCGGTCAGCGCGTCCTCCCATTGCTTGCCGGCGACCATGCGCCGGATGGCCTGGAACTGGGCGCGGGCTTCCTCGTCGTCGGGCGAGCCGGCCGGCAGTTCCTCAGAGGGCGCGGCCTCGGGCGTGGCAACAGGCGGTGGGGTTGGCGTGGCGTTTGTCAGTTGCTCACGCAAGGCCAGCGCCTCGGTGTTCGTTGGGTCGAGGCCCAGCACGTATTCGGCGCGGGTCAGGGCCAGATTGTCGCTGCCCTCGGCCAGGTTCTCGCGGGCCAGCTCCATCTGACGAGCGATTTGGTCGGTGCGGACACGAGCCTCCTGCTGGACGCGCTCATTACGGCCGCTTTGCAAGGCGAAGTAGGCCACGCTGAGATAGGTAGCCATGAATACGGAGAACGTGATGAGCGCCAGCCCCAGCAGTCGCACGGCCGTGCGCGGCCGTCGTTCGGTGTCGTTCAATGTCTTCATAAGATCTCAGGCCCCCGGCGTCGTCCGGCGGCCGTCCGGTCGTTATCACTCATCATATCGCGGACGTTCAGCGCTGTGGCGCGGCGACCATGGCCCGGTAAACCTCTACCGTCTCAGCGGCGATTTGGGCCTGGGTGTAATGTGCCAACACACGCTGGCGGCCTCGCGCGCCGTAATCACGGCGCAGGGCGTCGTCCTCCATCAATTGTAGCAGTCCCTGGCGGAGCGCGTCTATATCCTCTTCAGGAACGATAAGCCCGGCGTCGCCGATGACATGAGGGATTTCGCCAGAGTGCGAGCCGATGACGGGCACGCCGCAGGACATAGCCTCGACCAGGATGCGTCCGAACTGCTCTTTCCAGTTGGGCAGGGTGCGTGAGGTCAGTGCCAGCACGTCGAGGTCGCGCAGGTAGCCGGCCACGTGGCCGGATGGAACAGGACCATCGAACTGGACGCGCTCGGTGATGCCCAGCTCGGCCGCCAGCTGGCGCAATTGGGGCAGGGCGGGGCCGTCGCCGGCGATGCGCAGACGCCATTCCCCGGGCAGCCCGGCGGCCGCCCGCAGCAGCAGATCGATGCCCTTCTCGTGAACCAACCGCCGGTTAGCCGAACCAATGGTGAACGCCCGGCCGGGTTCGCGCGCGACAGCCGGCGAGAACAGGTCAGGATCGACGCCGAATTGAGGGATGACGCGCCAGGGGCCGTCGTAGCCCTTGCCGCGCCAAACTTGCACCGCCTCCTGGTTGCCCATGATGGCGTAATCGATGCCGCGCAGCACGTTCCGCTCCATCAGATTAAAGGGTGGCGGGTAGCGGCGAGCCAGGTTCTGCCACGAAAAAAACAGCGTCCGCGCACCGGCGGCCCGCGCTTGTCGCATGGCCAGCCACGTAGCCAGGTTGTATGGCTCCTCGTCGATATGGACGACGTCCGGCCGGAATTGGGTCAGGCGCTGTCGCAGGCGAGGGAAGTAGTAGAGATGGAAATGGCCGTTGAAGCGGATAGGGTCGGCCAGTAACTCGTAGCCGGTTGTATGGCTGCGCTCCAGCAGGATACGCCCGGCGGAATCGTCCCAGCTGGGCGGGACGATGACCGTCAGCTCCACGTCGGGCGCGCGGGCGATGGCCTCCAGCTTGGTCTGGTAGGCGCCGACGAGGCAGGCTTTGGAGAGCATGAGCACGCGCATAGTCGTCCTGCGGTTCATCAAGGCGATGCGGCTGAAAAGATAATGGATGGCCCCGGGCCGCTTTTGATTCAGGCGCTATTTTGCTATACTGCCTGTGCTTTGGCAACCTCGCGCAATTTTCCGGCCGAACGCTCCCGTGGCCTGTCCCGGTGGGGATGGGCTTTGTTGCTTATGGCGGTCGTCGTGGCCGCCGGGCTACGCCTTTACCGGCTGGGGGTATGGCCGCCCGGCCCTTATCGAGACGAAGCCTACAACGGCCTCGACGCGCTGAACGTGCTGCGCGGCCAGCTGGCCCTGTTTTTCCCCGCCAACAATGGCCGTGAGCCGGTCTATATTTACCTCGTCTCGGCCGCTGTGGCTTTGCTCGGCCCGACGGTGCAAGCGTTACGATTGCCCGCGGCGATCATCGGCACGTTGGCGACTGTGCCCATATACTGGCTGGGGCGCGACTGGTTCGGCCGGACGACCGGCCTGCTGGCGGCCTTCCTCTGGGCGACGACATTTTGGCCGGTCCATCTCGGCCGCGTCGGGCTGCGAGTTGGTTTGCTGGCTCCGGCGCTGGCGCTGGCCTTCTGGCTGGGCACGCGAGCCTACCGCGAGCGACGGGCCGGACTATGGTTTTGGGCTGGAGTGGTCTATGGCCTGAGCTTCTACACCTATCTGGCGGCCCGATTCACGCCTCTGCTGCTTGGGTTGTTCGTCGTCTACCTCATAGTCACCGGTCGTCGGGAACGGCTCTGGGACGGCGGCCGGGCGCTGTGTTTCGTCCTGGGCGCGGGACTGGCCATCGCCCCGCTGGCGGTCGTATTGGTGGCGAATCCGTCGTTTCTCTTTGGCCGGGCCGGGCAGGTGTCGATCCTCAGTCCGGCGATGAACGGCGGCGACCCGCTGGGGGCGTTGCTGGGCAACGCCGGCCGCGCGCTGGGGATGTTCCTCTATCGCGGCGACGCCATCTTGCGCCATAACGCCCTGCTGCGCTACGACGTGGTGCTGAAGGCGGCCGGACCGGCTGGGCGGCCGGTCTTCGACTGGCTGATGGCCGGGCCGTTTCTGATCGGGCTGGTCGTATGCCTGCAACATTGGCGGCGTCCGGCGGCGGCCCTGACGCTGCTGTGGACGTTGGTCATGCTCGGCCCGACGATTCTAGCCGAAGACGCGCCCCATTTCCTGCGAGCGGCGGGCGTGTTGCCCGTGGCGCTGTTCTTCCCGGCCGTCGGGCTGGCCGCACTGTGGGATTGGCGACGGTTGCCCGTCGCGGCCCGGCGCGCACTTGTGATATTGCTGCTGGCCGGCAGTGCGGCGCTCACGATACGTAATTATGCTGTCTACGCCCGGCAGCCGGACGTGGGCTTCCTGTTTGAATCGGCGGCGGCCGAGCTGGCCCGCTCGGCGTCGGCCGATCTTGACGCCGGGACGGCCGTCTACCTCGACCGGCGCTTCGCCGATGGCTGGCCTTCGGTGCGTTTTCTGCTAAACGACCGACCGGTGACTTTCTTTGACGCAAGGCAAGGGCTGCCTGGGTCGCTCGCCGCCCCGTCTGCGATCTACGCCTGGCCCTATGACTCGCTGGATTATCTGATCGCGGCCACGGGGTCGCCGGCCATCGTCGATATCACGCCCGGCCCGCTGGCTCGTGGCGATCTGGAACCCGAGCCGTATTCACTCTACACCCGCTACGCTATCCGGCCCGGGCCGGATGCGGCAGCTCCGTTGGCCGTTTTCGACGGAGCCTTCCGGCTGCGCAATGCGACAGCGACACCGGTTGCGTCCGATGAGTTCGCCGTCGCCCTGCGCTGGGAGGCGGAGCCTGTGCCCGCCGGCGGTCGCCTGCCCAAGTTGTTCATCCACGTGGTCGGTCCGGAGGGGCTGTTGGCGCAGATCGATGGTCCTGTCGGCCGGGGGTTATGGCCGGCGGCCGGCTGGCAACCGGGTGTAGTCGTCGGCGAGCGCTATACGCTACGGCTGCCGCGACCGTTCGACCCGGCAAGCGATCAGCTTCAAATTGGGTTATACTGGGCGGACACCAACGAGCGCCTGCCCGCGTTCGATGCCCGGGGCGACGTCGCCGGCGATTATCTGATCGTCCGGCCTGAACCTTAGGGCGAGGAGTGGAGAGTGGGAAGAGTCGGGAATGGACCGACGCGATGGCTCCTGTTGATTGGCCTGCTGTTAGGCCTCGCCGCTGCGCCGCCGCATCAGGAGGACGCTCCCCCGCCGGCCGAGGAGACGGAGATCCCCTTCGTGCCGCCGGTGTGGCTATCGCCGACGCCCGACGAGACAGGGGCGATCATCGTCATTGTCGAGCCGGGTGATTCGATGTGGGCCATCGCCGCGCGCGCGGGCCTCAGCCTGCAGCAGTTGCTGGCGCTAAATGGCCTGACCGAGCAATCGGTCATCAATCCCGGCGACGCGCTTATCATCGGCTACGCCACTCCTGAGTTCACTGCAACGGAAGTGATCACGCCTGCGGCCACCCTGCCCCCGCCCACGCCACGGCCGACGGAGACGCCGGTCGAGTCGGCGCTCTGCCTGCTGGCCTTCGACGATCTGAATCGCAACGGCGTGCAGGACGCGGGCGAGCCGCTGCGGGCCGGAGTGGCGTTCACGCTTTATACCACGCAGGCCGTGGCTGCCAACTACATCACCGACGGCCGCTCCGAGCCGAAATGTTTGCGCGGGCTGGTCCCGGGCGAGTATCGCATCACGCGCTCAGTCACGCCGGGCGAGATATTGACCACCGGCGGCGACTGGACACTGACGCTGACCGCCGGCAGCGAGCTACACCAGGCGTTCGGCAGCTTCATCGGCGAGACCCCCGTGCCCACGACCGCGCCGTCGGCCGTCCCGTCGCCCGCCCCGTCCACGCCCACGGTCGCGCCGGCCTTCTCATCGGGCGGCAATTTCACCCTGCGGCTGGTCGGGGTGGTCGCGCTGTTCATGGGGGGCTTGATCTTGTTGGGGGCTGTGTTAATCTTGCTTTTCCGGCAATGGTTGGGCGTCATCCGGGATTCCGGGCCAAGAGACGTCCCCGCGGACGATACGCCGCCGAGTGGCGAGCGCCGCTTCCGCAACCTCGACGACCTTGAATGATTGAAAGAGAGCTTATTTATAGAGGATGCAGATAACGCAGGGTAATAAGAAAGGTCTATTATGCCTGTCGAACCTGCCGATGAGACTTTTTTAGTGACAGCGGTCTAAATGATGAAAAACAGAACCTTCTTCCCGTTTCTGATAGTTTTTCTGGCCCTGGCGGTGTTCATCACCGGCCGTGGCCATGCCGCTCCGGCCGCACAGGGCGGCAACCTGCTGCAGAACCCCAGCTTTGAGCAGCCGTTCAGTAACGGCGTAGCCAATAACTGGAAGCCGTGGAATATGTCCACGCCGCGACAGGATGAGGAATGCCTCGTAGCTTATCATTACCTGCCCAAATGGATCGTGGAGACGAACCCCGAACTGGTGCGCGACGGCTCAGCCTCGCAGCATATCGGCAACAACTGGGACACCTGGGCCGGCGGCGTCTATCAGACCGTGCCGGCCACGCCCGGTGTGACCTATCGCTTCTCCTTCTACGGCCGTGGCCGGGGGACGAACGACAAATATCCCAATCCGTCCGACACGCTGCTACAGATGAATATGCGGGCGGGCATCGATCCGAACGGCAGCGGCTCGTGGAGCGATGGCGATGTGGTCTGGGGGCCGGCCGGTTCACCTCACGACGGCTGGCAGGAATTTTCGGTGGAGGCGACAGCCACAGGCGACCAGATCACGGTGTTCACCTACACCAACTGGGCCGTATCCGGCGTGAATCAATGCCGCCGCTTCCTTGATATCTGGGTTGATGCCGGGCAACTAGTGGCCAAGTCGCCGCCGCCCACCGCGGTCCCGCCTACTGCGGCGCCCTTGCCCACGCTGCCCCCGGCCCCGCCGACCGAACCGCCGCCCACCGAACTGCCGGCGACCCAGGCTCCACCGACCGAGCCGCCTCCAACGGAGATTCCGCCCACGCCCACGCCCTCCGGCGGCACGATCTGCGTCAACGCCTTTAACGACGCCAACGCCAACGGCTTGCGCGACCCCGGCGAAGCCAGCATAGGCGGGGTGCTGCTGACCATCGGTCAGGGCACGACCGTCGTGGGCCAGGTGGTGTCCACGGGCAGCGAGACGCCGGTCTGTTTCGATGGCCTGGCGCCGGGCGATTATCAGGTGGGCCAGACGCTGCCGGCGGTGCTGGAGATGACCACACAGGCCAACGCCGCGATCCAGCTCAACGAAGGACAATCGGTTTTGCTGGAGTTCGGCAGCCGGCCGCGCACTGTCCCGACCGAGGAGCCGGGGATCGCCCTGACCGAAGCAGCCGTCTCCGCGGCCGCCACGGCCACGGCCGCCGCCACGCCCGTATCGAGCGGTGGCGGGGGTGTGCCGAGTTGGCTGGCCTATCTGGGGCTGGCCGCTGTGCTGGTCGGCGTGCTGTTGCTGGGGGCGCTGGTGGCGATATTGCTGCGGCGTTAGGATAGCAAACCAGCCGGATTCCGAGCTGTCTTGGGCCTGCCCGCCGCCGTACTCATCGTTCAGGAGGCGGGCAGGCCGTTCTATATATAAAAACAAAAACAGGCCCCATGGGCCTGCCTCTCATACCGGCGAAACGAATACTCTAGGCCGTCACCCGCACCGGATCGTCGCGCAGTAACTCCCGCCGTAGCTCGTCGTGATGATCGGCCAGTGTGCCCAATACGCCGTTGATGAAGCGCGGCGCGCTGTCGCTGCCATACACCTTGGCCAACTCTACCGCTTCGTTGATGGCGACCTTGACCGGCGTCTCGTCCGTCACCAGGAACTCGAAGATGGCGATGCGCAGCACGTTGCGGTCGATGACGGCCATTTGCTCCAGCGGCCACTCCGGTGCGTAACGAGCGATGAGCGTGTCCATCCGCTCCTGGTAGCTAACGACGCCATGGATGAGCCGCTGGGCGAACTCAATGCCGGCTCGCTCCATCGGACTGTCTTCCAGCCGTTGCAGCAGAACCTCGTCCGGGTCGTGGTCAGCGATGTCGTATTCGTATAAGGTTTCTAAGGTTACGCGACGGGCACGACGCCTGGTTTTCATAGTTCAACTCATCGAAGCCGAGTTCGCCATGAGGCTCGGCCACGAATGCTAGACGACTTCGCCCTTTGTGTAATGGACGTCTTCCACGTATACATTGACGGCCGCCACAGGGATGCCGACCATCGTGTCGATCGCCTCGGTCACGGCCGTCTGAATCGTGCGGCTGGTCTCGAGCAGATTGACATGTGGCGCCATTATAACATAGATATTGAAACGCACCTTATTTTCTGACAAATCCAGCACTACGCCGTCCTGGCGCAAACCGCGCTGGAACAGGCGGGCGATGTCGGACGGGACTTGCCCCATGTGCCCCACGCCCTCGACGCCCAGCGTCGTGTGGCGGGCGATCGTAACCAATACCTCCGGCGCGACCTCGATACGGCCGATACTTTCCATTTGTTGTTCACTCATGTGCCGATTCCTCCATCCACCTGAATCACCGCGCCGGTGATATACGCGGCCTTGTCCGAGGCCAAAAATGTGACCACGTGGGCGACTTCTTCCGGCGTGCCCCATCGGCCCAGCGGGATATAGGCCAGCGTCTGGTCGACCAACTCTTGCGGCATGATCGCCGTCAGATCAGTGGGCACGAACCCCGGAGCCACCACGTTGACGGTGATGCTGCGCGAGCCGAGTTCCTTAGCCAGCGATTTGGAAAAGCCGATGATGCCCGCCTTCGAGGCCGCGTAGTTGGTCTGGCCCGGCTGGCCGACGATGCCCGATACGGACGAGATGTTGATGATGCGGCCGCCCTGTTTGCGCCGGATCATCGGCCGCGTCGCCGCCTTGCACGTATTGAAGACGCTCTTCAGATTGGTCGTGATGACGACGTCCCACTCCTCTTCCTTCATCGACAGGAGGAGGGTGTCGCGGGTCGTGCCGGCGTTGTTGACGAGGATGTCGATGGCTCCGTAGGTGTCGATGGCGGCCTTGATGAGAGCGGCGGCCTGGGTCATGTCGGCCGCGTCGGCCTGCACGGCGATGGCCGTCCCGCCTCGCGCGATGATGCCGCTGACTACTTCGTCGGCCGCGGCGGCGTTGCTGAGGTAGTTGATGACGACCTTGGCGCCCTCGGCGGCCAGCTCTTCGGCGATGGCCCGGCCGATGCCTCGCGACGCACCCGTGACGACCGCTACCTTATCTGTTAGTAACATTCGATATCGCTCCTGAGGGAGTAATAACACGAAGGCGCGAAGATGCAAATTAGTGGCGCGCCGACCACGCTATTATAACTCGAATTTAATCCGCTGCGCTTGCCGGTCGATGCGTTTGACCAGACCCAGCAGCACATCCCCTGGGCCGGCTTCCAGATAGCGATCGACCCCTTGTTCGCCCAGATAGCGGATGGACGCTGTCCAGGCGACGGGCGAGGTGAGCTGGGCCTTGAATTCAGCGCGGATAGCCTCGGCCGTCTGGATGGGGCGGGCGGTGACGTTGGCGATGGCCGGGATGACGGCTTCGTTGATCGGTGTGGCATCGACGGCCGCGGCGAACTCGCCGGCCACGGTGGCCATCAGTGGTGTGTGGGCGGCGATGGAGATGGGCAACCGCACGACCTTGCGCGCGCCGGCTGCAGTCAGTGATTCGATGGCCGGCAGCAAGGCTGTCTCATGCCCGGAGATGACGATCTGTCCCGGGCAGTTGTCGTTGGCGATGGCTACGTATTGGCCTGTCTCGGCCGCGGCCCGGGCGCATAGCTCGGTCACTACATCGGCGTCGAGGCCCAGCACAGCGGCCATACCCCCTGGTTGGCGTTCCCCGGCCAGCTTCATCAGTTCCCCGCGTCGCCGCACCAGCGCCAGCCCGTCGCCAAAAGAAAGCGCCCCCACGGCGGCCAGCGCCGAGAATTCGCCCAGCGAATGTCCGGCCACGTAGGCCGCGCCGGCTTCGCCCCGCTCTTGCAGGACAGCCCAGGCCGCCAGGCTGGTGACGAAGAGCGCCGGCTGCTGCACAGCCGTGTCGGTCAGCGACTCTTCCGGCCCCTCGAAGCATAGCCGTGACAACGTAAAGCCCAGCCGCGCGTCAGCCTCGTCGAACAAGGCCCGCGCCGCCGGCTCGCGCTCATACAGTTCGCGCCCCATCCCCACGGACTGGGAGCCTTGCCCGGGGAAGAGGATCGCCGTTGTCATCTTGCTGGAATGGGGTTATCGGGGTTTGAAAGGGGAGGGAAGGAACAAAACGCCGGTCAATCGAATCGTGAAGCGTGTCGCGCTCCACCTCGATTGACCCGGCGCAATTCCCCTGTTATCCGTCTGGATTAGTCTTCTTCGACCGCAGGCCGAATCTGGCGGCCCTTGTACTTGCCACAGTTGGGGCAAACGTGATGCGCCCGTCGCATCTCGCCGCAGTCGGGGCAGGGTACGAGATGGAACAGGTTAAGCGCGTCGTGCGTGCGACGCTTGTCCCGGCGGGCTTTGGAAACTTTTCGCTTGGGAACTGCACCCATGATCTTTCTTCCTTATCTTTATCTTTGGTATTCACGCCGGCTGATGCCAACCCGCGATAGACAACAAAAAATCAGCGGCGATTAGGCCGCGAACCTTAATTATAGACGGGATAAGCGAAGCGTCAAGCGACTTGTGTGCTATCGTGAGCCTTGCTAGAATTCTCCGCGCTGTCGTTGGGATGGCGCGAGATGGCATTAAACATGCCTGGAGAAAACATGTCAGTATCGAAGATTCAAAAACCTTATGAAACCCCGCTGAAAGACGGGGTGGCGGCCGACGACAGCCGGCAAAGCGCCTGGCAAACGATCGTTATGCTGTTCAAGCTGCGCATCGTCTTCCTGTTACTCGTCGCCGCGACAGGTGGAGCGTTCCTGGCCGCGGGCGGCTGGCCGGGCTGGGCCGCGATGCTGGCGGTGTGGCTGCTGGGCGGGATGGCCGCGGCCGGGGCGTCGGCGCTCAATCAATATTGGGAGCGCAACCGGGATGGCCTAATGAGCCGTACCCGCAAGCGGCCGCTCGTCAACGGCGTTATCGCCGATCCGCGGTGGGTTCTCTGGGTCAGCCTGGCGTTGGTGATCGCGCCGGTGCTGGCCGCTCTGCCGTTCAACCGGCCGCTGGCTTTCTTTTTGGCCGCGGGCGCGTTCATCTATGTCGTCATCTACACCATCTGGCTGAAGCCGCGGACGGTGCTCAATATCGTCATCGGTGGGGCGGCGGGCAGCGCGGCCGTCCTCAGCGGCGCGGCCGCGGCCGGTCATTGGACCGATAGCGGCGCGCTGATGTTGTCGGTCATCCTTTTTCTCTGGACGCCCTTCCATTTCTGGAGTTTGGCTATCCTCTATCGCGAAGAGTACAAGCGGGTCGACGTGCCGATGTTGCCCGTGCAAACGACGCCCCAAAAGGCGGCCTGGTGGGTTATGGCCCACACCGTGCCCACCAGCATCCTGGGTCTCTTGATGGTTATGCTGCCCGGCTTGGGCTGGTTCTTCATCCTGCCGGTGTCAATCGTCACGATTGATCTGTTCTATCGTAATGTCCAGCTCGTCCGCAAGCCCACGCCGAGAAACGCCCGCAAGCTGTTCATGTCGTCGAATTACTATTTGCTGGTCTTGCTTCTGGCTATCTGCGTCGACCTGGCGTTGCCCTGGTAATTATCACGTCAAAAGAAATCCTCGTTTTTGGTCGCCCGATTTGACAAATTCGGGCGATTTTTTTGTCATTTCATTCACCTTGCTCTAAACTTGCCGCCACGTGGCTGATGTAGGCCATCGGGGCGCCATGAGAAGGAGCTTGACGCCCTCGAGCCACGGACGATGTGACCGTTATTAGGAGAGCGGTCGATTTTGTCGGATAAGGTCTCTGCCGTTGTGTCATCCGTCATCGGAGGGCGCATGATACAACACCATCTATAGGTATTGCGATAACACAACTGAAGGCTGGCGGGCTTCCGGCAAGATGAATTGCTCGGCATTGCCCACAGAAAGGAGGAGAGGCCGGGGCACAAGGACGTTGACAACCTGAGCATGCGATATTTATAAGCGACCGGGTCCAGCAAGGACTCACCTTGAAGATTTGGAGGAGAATCAAGATGAAAGCGAGACTGGTTTTATTGTTGACGTTGTTGGCTCTGTTTGCCTTGGCTCTATCCGCCTGTGGCGGCAAGCCCCAAGCGGCTGCTCCGGCCGAGGCGCCCGCCGCCCAGCCAACCGAGGCGCCCGCGGCGGCCGAGCCTGTTCAGGCCGCCCCCGCCGCAGAAGAATCTCCGGCCGTCGTCACCGGCAATACGCTGGATGTGGTTCGCAAGCGCGGCATACTGAAGTGCGTGGGCAATCAGTCCGTCCCCGGCTTTGGCTACATCAACCCAACCACCAACGATTTTGAAGGCTTCGACATCGATTTTTGCAAGGCGTTTGCCGTGGCTGCGCTGGGCGACGCCAACGCAGTGGAGATCCGCCCCGCGACTGCCAACGAGCGCTTCCCCATCCTGCAATCGGGTGAGGCCGATGTCCTCAGCCGCAATACCTCGTGGACGATCAGCCGCGACACGTCGCTGGGCCTCAACTTCGCTCCTGTCACGTTCTATGACGGCCAGGGCATGATGGTCCGTATCGCCGACGGCATCGACTCGCTGCAGGGTCTGGAAGGCGGCACTGTCTGCGTCCAGGCCGGCACGACCACCGAGAAGAACCTGGCCGACGTCTTCCGCGCGCTGGGTATTAATTTCACACCGGTCGTCTTCGACGGCGCCGACGCCACCCGCGAGGCGTACGACCAGGGTCAGTGCGACGGCTTCACGACGGATAAATCCGGTCTCGTGTCGCAACAGATTTTGCTGGCCGATCCTGCTGCTCACAAAATCCTCGAAGAGACCATGTCCAAGGAGCCGCTGGCTCCGGCTGTCCGTCACGGCGACGACAACTGGTATGACATCATCAAATGGTCGGTCTACTGCACGATCAACGCTGAGGAGTTGGGCATCACCTCGCAGAACGTCGACAGCTTCCTGGGCGGCGAGGAACCGGTCATCCAGAACTTGCTGGGTGAGACGGGCGACCTCGGCGTAGCCATGGGCATCAACAACGACTTCTGCTACCAGATCATCAAGCAGGTCGGCAACTACGGCGAGATCTACGCGCGTAATCTCGGCCCCGACACGCCTTTCAACCTGCCGCGCGGTCTGAATGGACTGTATACCGAGGGCGGTATCCAGTACGCCATGCCGTTCCGTTAGTTCGATAGTTGGATAGATGGCGTGGCCCGGTTGTCATACTGGGCCACGCCCTTTTAACAAATCGATCTGGCCCCGGCTCGTCGGAGCCGGGCCAAGCAGGAGGAGGCGCTTTCATGACTGAACTTACGCCCCAAGCGCCCAAACGCTCGGAGTCGGTGCCGTTTTGGCGAGATATTCGCGTCCTGGGAGTCCTCGCCCAATTCGCGTTCCTCATCGTCGTCATACTGGGCTTCTCGTGGATCGCCCTGAATGTGACGAAGAACATGTCTACCCTCGGCGGCAGCCAGTTCCTCTGTCGCGATGGGACGAGTAATGTACGGTGCGCCTTTGATTTTCTCCAGCTGGAGTCACAATTTGCCATCGCCGAGAGCCTGATCCCCTATAACCCCAGCGACTCATATGCCCGCGCCATGATGGTCGGGGCGCTCAACACGGCCAAGGTCGCTTTCCTGGGCATCGTCCTGGCCACCTTGTTAGGCACGCTCGTCGGCATCGCCCGACTCTCATCCAACTGGCTCATCAGCAATATCGCCCGTTGGTATGTCGATATCATCCGCAATATTCCGCTGCTGTTGCAGCTATTTTTGCTTTTCTTCGGCGTCATCCTGGGCTTCCCGGCCATCAAGAACGCGATCCAGCTCTTCGGCTTGCCTATCTATCTCAGCCAGCGCGGTATCGACCTGCCGGGGCTGGCGCTCATGCCGTCGTTTACCATGTGGTTGCTGTTCATCGTGCTGGGGATCGCCCTCGCCGCGGTCGCCTGGTGGTGGCTCGGCCGCCGGGAACGACGGTTGGAGCGTTCAACCAATCGCTCGGCCTGGGCGTTGGCCGCCTTCCTGGCGATCGTCATTCCGGGCTGGTTCATCGCCACGTCGCTGATCGCCGGCAATCAGGTGCTGCTCGCCCCCGAAAGCTCCGGCATCGCCGGGCTGGCCGATATCGAAGCGGCCGTGCGGACCGACCTGGGCCTGGACAACCTGGGCGACATCGATGCCGCCCTGGCCGCCGGTACGCTGAGCCGGGAGCAACTCGACGCAGCCAAGGTCATCTTGTGCATCTTCCAGGGCGACCGGACCGAGGCCAACATCGTCGCCGAACTTCGTCGGGCGAACATCCCCTATGCCATGAATCGCGGCAGCACATTGCGCAGAACCATCGCCGCCTACACGAGCGGTGGTTGCGACGCGCTGGTAGGATCACACAAGATATTGTCGCCCGAATTGGCAGGCATCCATGAAGCCCTGCCTAGTGTGGT
>WBZO01002298.1_pt1 | contig 25365 bp, 20 predicted proteins | sample 5204261 | NCBI WGS metagenome assembly WBZO01 (sample SAMN12412400, study PRJNA552823) | activated sludge metagenome | isolation source: activated sludge from anammox sidestream of wastewater treatment plant... | place: USA: North Carolina | collected 2017-09
CGCGCGCGCCTGGTTCTGGCGCGTGCTTTGGGGGCTGCGTCCGTACTACCTGCACGTGGCGCTGGCCACGCTGCTGGTCAACGTGCTGTCGATCATCGTGTCGCTGTACGTGATGAACGTCTACGATCGGGTGGTGCCCAACCGCACCTACGAGACGCTGTGGGTGCTCACGATCGGCACCGTCGGCGCACTGCTGTTCGACTTCGTCGCGCGCACGCTGCGCGCCTGGCTGGTCGACACTGCCGGCAAGCGCGCCGACCTGGAGATCAGCGCGGGCCTGTTCCGGCGCCTGCTCGACATCCAGCTGATCCAGAAGCCGGTGTCTTCGGGGGCGTTCGTCAGCAACCTGCGCGACTTCGAGGCGATCCGCGAGGTGCTCACCTCGGCCACGCTGACCGCGCTGATCGACCTGCCGTTCTTCCTGCTGTTCGTGGCGGTGATCGCGGCAATCGCCGCGCCGCTGGCGATCGTGCCGCTGGTGGCGATCGTCGCCGTGGTGCTCGTCGGCGCACTGGTGCAGGCGCCGCTCGCGCGCAGCATCCGCGACTCGATGAAGGAGAGCTCGCAGCGCCAGGGACTGGCGGTGGAAACCGTCGAGGGGCTCGAGACGCTCAAGGTGAACAACGCGCAGGCGCACGCGCAGCAGCGCTGGGAGTGGTACACCGAGACGGTGGCACTGGAGTCGATGAAGTCGCGCAACCTGTCGAACCTGGTGATCAACGCGACTTCCACGCTGCAGCAACTTGCCACGGTGGCCACCGTCGTGATCGGCGTCTACCTGATCCACGACGCCCGGCTGTCGATGGGCGGACTGATCGGCGCGGTGATCCTGTGCGGGCGCGCGATCGCGCCGCTCGGGCAGGTGGCCGGGCTGGCGGTGCGCCTGCAGCAGGCACGCACCGCGTTCGACGGCCTGCAGGCGCTGATCGACAAGACCAGCGAGCGCGACCCCGAACGCAGCTACCTGAGCCTGCAGTCGGTGCGCGGCGACATCGGCCTTTCGGGGGTGGACTTCAGCCACGACCCGCAGGGCAGCACGCTCTTTCGCGGGCTGAACCTGTCGATTCGCGCCGGCGAGCGCGTGGCGATCCTCGGGCGCACCGGCAGCGGCAAGTCGACGCTGCTGCGGCTGGCCGCCGGCCTCTACGTGCCGAGCGCGGGCCTGGTGACGCTCGACGGCATCGACCTGCGCCAGATCGATCCGGCGGATCTGCGCGCGAGCGTCGCGCTGCTGCCGCAGGACGCCCGGCTGTTTCTCGGCACGCTGCGCGAGAACCTCGACATGGCACGCGCCGACCGCGCGCGCGACGACGACCGCCTGGTGGAGGTGCTGCGCCAGTTCGGTCTGGACCGCTTCATCGCGCAGCACCCGCGCGGCATCGACATGCCGCTGGGCGAAGACGGCCTGGGGCTGTCGGGCGGCCAGAAGCGGCTCGTGTGCCTGGCGCGCATGGCGCTGCGCGACCCGGCGGTGGCGCTGCTCGACGAGCCCACCAGCGGCCTGGACCCGGGCACCGAGCAGCAGATCCTGCGCGCGATCGCACAGTGGGCGCGCAGCGGGCGCGAGCGCACGCTGGTGGTGGTCACGCATCGCCCGCAGGTGCTCGAAATCGTCGACCGCGTCGTCGTCGTCGAACAGGGCCGCATCATCGTCGACGGGCCGCGCGCGCGCGTGATCGAACAGTTGCAGAAAGGCATCACGGTGCCTGCTGCGGAGGCGGTGTCGTGAGTCGCTCGGCGCTGCTGGGCAAGGAACGCCCGTGGCTGGTGTTCCTGTCGATCGCCTTGATGTTCGCGGTGGTCGGCAGCTTCGTCTGGTGGGCCGCAGCTTCCGAACTCGAGGAGGTCACGCGCGGCCAGGGCCGCGTGGTGCCATCGAGCAAGGAGCAGGTGATACAAAGCCTGGACCCCGGCGTGCTCACCGAGATGCGGGTGCGCGAAGGCGACAGCGTGGAGAAAGACCAGCTTCTGTTGCGCATCGACGACACGCGCGCCACCGCGCTGTTGCGCGAACTGCAGGCCAAGACGCACGCGCTGGCCGCATCGGCCGCGCGCGCGCGCGCCGAGGCATACGGCGGCCGGCTGGAGTTTCCGGCGGAGGTGCGCAGCGCGCACGAACTGATCCGGCGCGAAACCGAAGCCTACAATGCGCGCCGCCGCGCGCTCGACGACAGCGTGGAGGCGCTGCGCAACGGCATGAGGCTGCTCGATCGCGAGATCGAGATCACCGAGCCGATGGTGGGCCGCGGCCTCGTTTCCGAGGTGGAGTTGCTGCGCCTGAAGCGCCAGCGCAACGACCTTGCGCTGCAGATGGCCGATCGGCAGAACAAGTTCCGCACCGACGCGGCCTCCGACCTGATCAGGTTCGAATCCGAGCTCGCGCAGGCGCGCGAAACGCTGGTCGCACGCGCCGACGCCGCGCAGCGCACCGAGATCCGCTCGCCGATGAAGGGCACGGTGAAGAGCATTCGCGTGAACACGATCGGCGGCGTGGTGCAGGCCGGCCAGGAGATCATGACGATCGTGCCTACCGAAGACACCCTGGTGATCGAAGCCTACGTGCGGCCGGCCGACGTGGCGTTCATCCACCCGGGCCAGAAGGCGGTGGTGAAGATCAGCGCATACGACTACGCGATCTACGGCGGGCTCGACGGCACGGTGGAGAACATCAGCCCCGACACGCTGCGCGACGAACGGCGCGCCGGCACGCCGGTGGCCGACGTGGCGGACGAAGCCAATTCCTACTACCGCGTGCTGGTGCGCACGACCTCGAATTCGCTCACCACCCCGAACGGGCAGGTGCTGCCGATCATCCCCGGCATGACCGCCAGCGTGGAAATGCTCACGGGCCGCAAGACCGTGCTGCAGTACCTGGTCAAGCCGATCAACCGGGCGAGCGAGGCGTTGCGGGAGCGGTAGGCGAGGGCGTTGGGACGGCGCCAACTGTGAACTGCTCCGCTTAACCGGCGTACTCCTATTGCGTATATTGATCGCTCCGTGGAACAAGTGGACAGCCAATGGACGCCGAGAACGCCAACGCCTGGGCCGGACTACGAGTCGCGGTGATCATTCCCTGCTTCAATGAAGAGGCGTCGATAGCGAAAGTCGTCGCAGACTTCCGGAAGGCATTGCCGGCCGCCACCGTCTACGTCTACGACAACGACTCGTCTGATCGAACTGCAGAAGTTGCGACTCAGGCCGGTGCAATCGTTGGCTTCGAACCGTTCCCCGGAAAGGGCAACGTCATGCGTCGCATGTTCAGCGACGTCGAGGCTGATGTGTACGTCCTCGTAGACGGTGATGACACTTATGACGCAACCGCAGCGCCAACGCTCGTCTCTACGCTCCTCGAGCGTCAACTGGACATGGTCAACGGGTCACGGGTAACCGACATTCGCGAAGCGTATCGATTCGGACATCGGTTCGGAAACAGATTGCTGACCGGAATCGTGAGGGCGATCTTCGGCCGTCAGTTTTCCGACATGCTGTCTGGCTATCGCGTATTCTCCAGGCGATTCGTCAAATCTTTTCCGGCTGTCTCATCCGGATTCGAGATCGAGACGGAACTGACGGTTCACGCACTCGAGTTGCGCATGAAAACCGTGGAAATCCCGACGAGATACAAGGATCGACCAGCTGGCTCGTCATCGAAACTCAAGACGATCCGAGATGGAATCCGGATCCTCAGGACAATCGGGATACTGGTCAAGGAAGAGCGGCCGTTGGCATTCTTCTCGGCGGTGTTCGCCGTGCTAGCGATCCTGTCCGTGGTGCTCGCGGTTCCCGTGATCGCCGAGTATTTGCGTTCCGGATTGGTCCCCAGGTTCCCAACGGCCATCCTGTCCGCATCGCTGATGGTTCTGGCGTTTCTGTCGTTGACTGCGGGTCTCGTGCTGGACACCGTCACACACTGTCGTCGTGAGGTCAAGAGACTCGCCTACTTGTCGATAACCGCCCCGACTGCCACGCGTCGCTTTTTGGAATGACCATCGGCAAAAGGTTGAGGAGTCCCATCCGTCTATTCGGCAACCAGGTCGCCGAGGCACGAAAACGATGATACCGACGCGCCGCACCCCACCGACTCGCTGCTTACCATCAGCCCGTTTCTGGCAATTCTGCGTGGTCGGCACTGCCGGCTTTCTGGTCGATGTCGGGGTGCTGTACGCCACGATGGCGGTTGCCGGCCTGGGACCCGTCGCCGCGCGCGTGCCCGCCTTCCTGTTCGCGGCGACGTTCACCTGGGGCGCCAACCGAACATTCACGTTCGGGCCCAGTGGCAGGCATGCCGCCGCCGAATGGTCGCTTTTTCTGATGGCCAATTCGCTGGGTTCGGCAGTGAACTTTCTCGCGTATCTTTTGGCTTTGTCGGCATTGCAGCCGACAGGAGCACTCGGACCCGCGATCGCAGTCGCCTGCGGTGCCGGGGCAGGACTGACCTTCAACTATATCGTCAGCAAATCGTATGTCTTCGCCCGCAGTCGCTGAGTCCGGTCCCTCGCCGACGAGACGCGCGCTCGCGAAAACCGACGTGCGCCGCCTACAATGGCTTGCGTTGACAGCGCTCGCGTTGTGCGTCGTCAACATCACGGTCTTCTATCCTGGGACATGGAACAACGACTCAGTCAGCCAGTATGCCGAAGCACAATCGGGGCGGTACACCGACTGGCACCCGCCGATCATGGCGTATGTCTGGTCCTTGCTGCTACCGATGATCGACGGCACCGGCGGGATGCTGCTGCTTCAACTCGTCCTGCACTGGCTCGGCTTCTGGGCAGTCTCCGATGCGCTCGCGCGCCAGGGTCGGTCGCGGGCGGCATGGTGGATGCTCTTCGCCGGTGCGTTCCCGCTCTTCATCATATTCAACGGAGACACCTGGAAGGACGTACAGATGGCATCCGCCTGGATCTCGGCGTTCGGGCTGACGTATCGCGAGCGGACAATCAGGAACGCATCGCGCTACCGGGTTGCCCTTTTGGTTGGCTTGCTCGCAATTTACGGAGTGCTGCTCAGGACGAACGCAGTCTTCGCGTTCGGCCCGCTCCTTCTGTACCTGACCCTCGGCGCAAAACGGCCAAGAGCAGCTCCGCTTCTAGCGGCCGTGCTCGGCATCACGCTGGCGGCCATCCCGCTATCTGCGATTGTCAATCGAGGAATACTCAGTGCCACCGACTCGGGCTCTATCCGATCCCTTCAGCTCTTCGATCTCGCCGGAATTGCGTATCGCTCGGGTGACATCTCCACGTTCTTCGCTGTAACCGGACTCGGCAACCAGACGCTGGAACGCTGTTACACGAGCTATTGGTGGGACGGCTTCAGCCAGTGGGGCACATGCCGCGAAGCCTGGCAAGGGCTCGATCAACACTCAAATCGCAGCCTTACGCGGCTATGGCTCGAGTCGATCCTGGAGCATCCAGGCGCCTACCTGAACCACCGACTCAGGCACTTGAACTCCTCGCTACTCTTCCTTGTCCCAGCGAAACATTATCGTTATGCGGAGCCAAAGACAGCGTCGGAGTACGCAGAATCCGAACGGACGACACTGCGCTTGATCATTGGCGACGTCATCACGAAGAACTTCCTGCTATGGCCTGTCGTATGGCTGATCGCCGGGATAGCGGCTCTGGGGTTGCTTGTAGGCGCCGATGGACGATCCGATTCAGTCTGGGGGGCCCGCCTCCTGCTTCTCTCGGCCATCCTGTATTCCATGGGGTACGGGGTTGTCGGTGTGGCGACCGGCCTGCGCTATCACTACTGGTCCGTCATGGCATGCCTCACGGCCTTAATCATATCGGCGCCGCTCCTGCTCCAGCGCCTTCAGCAGCGCGACGCGATCGTCGTTTCTGGAGTGTGCGCGCTCGGCATCACGGTCGCAGCGGGCCATATGTTCAGGATCGCCGACTTGCAGTCACTGCTCTGACGCTGGAAATGCTCACCGGGCGCAAGACCGTGCTGCAGTACCTGGTCAAACCGATCAACCGCGCGAGCGAGGCGTTGCGGGAGCGGTAAAGACAATGCACCGTTCATCGTCGGCATGGCCCCGAGTTGCCGGACGAAGGGAACCCGTCACACCGCCACGGGCGACAATAACGCACACTGTCGACGCTGAGGGCGGCACTTTCCGCCGGTGAGGCTCGAAACGCGTGGCGAAATCGATTGTCAGACACCTGGAGCGATCCGGCACCCGCCGGGTCGTCATCGTCTCTCCGCATCTCGACGACGCGGTATTTTCCACGTCGGGGCTGCTGCTGTCGGCCGCAGCGCCGCACTGCGAGGTGATGACGGTGTTCACCGAGGGGTCGACGGAAGCGGATCCGGCCTGGGCGCAAGCCGGTGGATTCGCCGATACCGTGGCCGAGCACGACGCGCGTCGCGAGGAAGATCGCCTGGCGCTGGCACGTCTCGGCGCAGGCTGCGTACACCTCGGCTTTCGCCCGGGCAGCTTCACCGCGGACGATGCTGCCCGGGTGGTCGAGCAGATCGCACCACCGAAGACGGCACTCGACCCGACCCGCGGACATGTGCTGTGCCTGCTGCCGGCGGGTGCCGGGCTGCCGGCCGGCCGCCAGCGCCTGCTCGGCCTGTATCAACGACTGATGCGCTGCCCGCGTGGCGTGCCCGCTCACCCCGAGCATCTGGAGGTACGCGACCGCTTGCTGCCGCACCTGCGGCGGCGCGGGCTGCAAGTGGGCTTCTACAGCGAGTTTCCGTACCGGTGGCGCGACTGGCGCTGGTCGGTGCGCGCGCGGCTCGGAAAATTGTGCGGGCGCCAGGTGAGGCGCTACGTGGAACGGCCCGAGCCCGCAGCCAAGCTGGCTGCCGTCACCCTGTATCGATCGCAACTCGCCCTGGTCTTCGGTACGACGCGCGAGGAGCAGATACGGCGCATCGACCGCGAAGAGGAGTACTTCGCCCTTCCGGCCCGGGAGTCCGAAGCATGAGCAACCATCCTCTCGTCTCCGTCGTCATTCCCGCCTACAACACGGCCGAATACATCGAGCGCTGCCTGCAGTCCATCACGGTGCAGACACTGCACGACATCGAAATCATCGTCGTCGACGACGGCTCGACCGACGACACCGCCTCACGCATCGAAGCGCACGCCGACCCGCGCCTGACCCTGCTGAGCAAATCCAACGGCGGCCCATCGAGCGCGAAGAACCTGGGGCTCGACCGCGCACGCGGCGAGTTCGTGTTGCTGCTCGACTCCGACGACTGGGTGGAGCCCCCGTACCTGCACGACATGACGTCGGCAGCACTCGCGGGCGATCTCGATATCATCGCCTCGGATGCTTTCTACGACTACCCCGGCAAGCCGCCCCTGCCCTGGTCCTCGTCGCCGCCGTCAGCGCAGTGGATATCCAGGGAGTCGGTCGTGCGCGACGTGCTCGCGATGCGAAACGCATCGTGGATGGCAACGCGCCTGTACCGCCGGAAGCTGTTCGAGGAGCACCGGCTACGCTACGACGAAGAGATCCGGTTCTCGGAAGACCGGATTCTCGATCTGAAGCTCTTTCATTACGCCCGCAGGGTCGGAAAGCTCGACCGCGGCTACCTTCACTACGTGCAGCGCCCCGGCAGCCTGACCAACCGCAGGGACATGGACTTCTTCGGCGACGTGGCGGCGCACTACCGGATCGTCGACTTCGTCACGCGCGAGGGTCTGGCAGACGGCTTCCGCGACGAGCTCGAGTACCTCGAGTACCGAACGGTATTCCTCTCGCTCGTGCGCGCGTCGCCGAACGATCCGCGGCACGCCACCGAGTACGAGAAAATCGTGAAGCACATTCCGCACTACTGGCGTAATGCGCTCGCCCGCGAGCACATGGAGTCGCTCGCTCCGCGAACGCGCTGGCTGCAGTCGATCTACCGACTCGACTACCGTCTCGGCTGCGCGATGCGGCGGCTACTGGAAAGCCTGCGCTTCTGGCGACGCACCAGACCGGCGGGCGGCACCCCCGGGCATTTGTCGGTAGCACCATGAACGAAAGACCCAGAATCGTCTTTCTGGTGATGTCGGCGGTGCAGAGCGCGGCCGTCGTCGATCAGCTGGCCCGTGCGCTGGCACCCCACGCCGTGCTGGTGCACCATGACTTCTCGCAGACCCCGGTCTTCGAGCTCGAAGCGCCCAACGTGCGCTTCGTGCCCGATCCGCGGCGAACGGGCTGGGCGTTCTTCGGCTTTGTCGAAGGCATCTTTCACTCGATGCGCCACGCGCTCTCGGAGCTCGATTTCGACTATCTCCAGCTGCTGAGCCCGAGTTGCCTCCCGATCAAGCCGCTGGCCCAGTTCGAGCAATACGTGGACACCGGTGCTGCGGCACACTTCGGCTGCATCGACCTTCTCGCCGACCACGATGCGCTGATGTCGGTCGGATGGCGCGCCTTCGCGCCGGCGAATTCACTGCATCAAAGAGCGATTCGCCGGCTCTCGGGCGCCTATTTCGGCGCAACGCCGGGGCGGCGCGACGTCGAAGGCGTCTGGCTTCGCAGCGGCGCAGCGACGAATTCGCGCGGCGCCATGACGCTGCGTGCCAGAGTCGCGCTGGGCGTTCTGACGGCACTCGGCAATCCGCGCATCGGCCGCCACGTCTTCGACGCCGATCTTCGCCCCTATTACGGTGGCACCTGGTTCGGCGCGCAGCGGCACGTTGTCGCCGAAATGACCAAGGCTTTCGACCAGCCACGCATCCACGACCAGTTCAGCCGGTTGCACATCGCCGACGAGTTCCTGATTCCGACGCTGCTGATGAAAATTCTCGGCCACCGGAGCGGACCGATCAATCATTACATCCACCGGTTCGTGGAAGCACGGTCGGGGATGATCGGCGAAGGCGATATCGCGGCACTGCGGGCCTCGAAAGCCTTCTTCGCACGCAAGTTTCCCGACGACCCGGCCGCGCCGGTGCGGGTGCGCGTGCTCGACGAGCTCGCGGACATCAAACGTGCAAGCGTCGAAGCGATGGCGGCCGTGGCGAGTGCAAACGTCGAGAGCGAGTCGACTTGACGCAACCGACTCCGGAAGCACCCGCAGATCCGCCCGGCGCAACCATGGACGAGCCGGCGAGACCAGCGTCCGACCCGTACAGCGCGGCACGTATCAAGCGGGGCGCGGTGCACCTGATCGGGGGCAAGGCGCTGACGGCGCTGGCGGGCCTCGGCACGTTCCTGTTGCTGGTACGCGAGCTTCCGGTGGAGCAGTTCGGCGCGTACACGATCCTGTTCGGTCTGATCGAACTGGTCGACGCCGTGAGCGGCCTTGGAGCGAGCCAGATCCTGTCGCGCTACGTGCCCGAACTGCTGGTGGAACGGCGCCACGCCGCACTGCGGCGCGTCGTGGCGATGGCGCTCGCATTCAGGGTGATCGTGCTCGCGATCTTTCTCGCGAGCGTCTTCGCACTCGCGCCCCTCGTCTTCCCGCTGGTCGGCCTGGGCGACTGGCAATGGGCCGCCAAGGCGTATCTCGCCGTGGTGTTCGTCAGGGTCGTCGAACTGTCGCTGTTCAGCGTGCTCGAATCGATGCTCCTGCAGGCGATCGCCCAGCTCGGGTTCAGCTTCGTCACCGCGCTCCGGTTCGGCTTGCTGGTCGTTGCCGCTGCCGGCGGAGGGTTCGGACTGGAGACCGTGATCGCGATCGAGCTGGCCACCGACCTGGTCGGCTGCGGCATCCTGCTGATCGGCCTGATGCGCAGAATTCCCCGGCATCCGGGCAGGACGGACGAGGATGCAACGGCGTGGTTCCGCGGCAGCTGGAAACGGATGAGCGACTTCGGGCTGAAGGGATACGCACAGCACCTGCTGATCGTTCCTTACGCCGGATCGACCAACCGGTTGCTGGTGGGCGGCACCTTGGCGAGCGCCGAAGTGGCGCTGTTCGGGTTTGCTCAGTCGGTCACTGACCTGATCTACCGATACCTGCCCGCCAACCTGCTGGTCGGAATCATCCGGCCGGTGCTGACCGCGCGCTACGTGCGCGACCGGCAGTTCGCCAGCCTCGAACGGGCCGCCAACCTGATCTTCAAGATCAACGCAACGCTCATCTGCGCCGCCGCCATCGTCATCTTCGCCGGCGGCGAACCAATGCTCGACGTCGTCACGCGCGGCAAGTATCACGCGGGCGCAGTGAGCCTGCTGCTGCTGATGTGCGCACTGCTGCTCGCCTATTCGATGCGCTCGATGCTCGACCACGTCTGCCACGCGCTGGAACGCAACGGGCCACTGATCTGGGCGAACGCGCTGATGCTGCTGTCCCTGCTGCCCGGAATCGCGCTGCTTCCGGTCGTCGGCATCTACGCACTACCCAGCGCGAATCTGACTGGGGCCGTACTGGCCTGCGCTACGGTCGCATGGCGACTACGCCGCGAGGGGTTCCACTTCCATTACGATTTCGCCGGACTGGCAAGGTTGCTGGGGGCAGTCTGCTTCGCAATGCTGGGGGCTGCGGTCCTCCGGGTAACCGGCGCCGGATGGATCACCGTTGCCGGCCTCGCCCTTGCCGGATTCGCTGTGGGGCTGCATTTTTGGCAAACCTTCCAGCAGTTCGACAGACAATTGATCGTAGCGATGATTCGCGGCGGGCGAGGCCGATCGTGAAGCCAATCGCCCGGGCGCAAGGGCCGCGACGGGCGTGGACTCAGGCAACCCGCAGTAGTCGCGAGTACTGATCCATCAGCGCCCTGGTGCTGCGGATGTTGGCGCGACTGGAGGCTCCGAACACGACCGACTTGATCTGCGGGCGTTCGCAGATCCACCTGATGGCCTCTTCGGGTGCAATGGCGCCCGACGCGAAGACAGACATCGCTATCGCGCGAAACTGCCGCTCCCGCAGCGCATGCTCATACGCGTCGATGCCGCCGCACATGCGAAACCCGATCTTGTTGATATTCGCGCAGACGATCGGATTCTCGATGCCGACTTCGTCGAGCGCGTCGAGCAGCATCGGCAGGTTCATCGTGATGAAACCGGGCTCGGCGCCGTAGCGCGACTTGACGTGACTGGCGAAGATCCGGAAGGCATCCCTGAAACCCAGGCCGAGAAGGAAATCGACGACCACGTTCTGCAGGAAGATCACCGGGGTCTTCAGACCCTGGAACATCTTCATCTCGGCATCGATCAGAAGCGTCGTGACCCCCTCGATGTCTTTCTTCGCGAGCGACATCCCGCCGCGCATCGCCGCGTCGAGCAGACCTTCGTCGGGAAGGAAGCGCTTGACCGCGCCCAGCATCCCGTAGTCGGTCATCGCGTTCGCGTACTTGTGCGCATACGGCATGCACGGATAGAAGAGGAAGTCGCGGTAGCGTGCGGATTTCGCGCGCACGTGAGCCGCTATCTCGGCGATGCGGTCGTGCGTGGTACACATGAAGGTGCGGATGCCCTCGTCGTAGGCGACGTCGAGCACGTCGATGATTGACTGAGTGTTCTGGAAGCGCATCGCCTGCGCCCGCGCCTTCTCCTCCGACATGTGGTTCACGCCGAAAAACTGATTGTCCCCGAAAAGCAGCCTGTCCATCACTTCACTCCCGCCGCCGGTCTCAGCCAGGACATCCATCCCGGTCGTTTCGGGATCGGCGCACGCGCGCTCCGCTCGGTGCGCGGACCGGTCTCGGCATCGGCGATCATTGCCGCAATCACGCGATCGGTGACCGTTGCGCTCCGGAACGAATTGACGTTGTCGAGTTCTCCTGCCGCGATCCGATTCGCGAAGTAGTCGAGTTGTGCGGAATATTCTTCTCCGCGCACGTAGAACCAGACCGGCGGTGTCATGTCGGTCGTATACCGGACATTCCACCCAAGGCGGTATCCCTCGGGCACGACAGCCCCGTCTCGCAGGAACGTCTGACACTCCTGGCGATCGGCGTAGATGCGACCCGCGGTTCCCCAGACCTTCACCGAGGTGCTCATCTTTCGATAAGACTCGTCGCTCCAGTTGACCGAAATCTGCGCGGTCTTGCCATCTTCGAAATACAGCGTGCCGTAGACCTCGTCCTCGGTGTCGCGGGAGAAGACCCGACTCATCGCGGTGCCGCCGACCCGCTGCGGCTCGCCGAAGTACCAGTTCACGAGGTTGAGCGGGTGAGCGGCATAGTCATAGAGGCAGCCTCCGCCTTCCGAGCGCTGGGTCCGCCACGTCGACCCCTTGGGCTTCAGGACCACGGGCCCGTAGGCTTCGGCCTGCACGTGCGTGACCTGGCCGATGGCACCGAGTTCCAGCAGCCGCTTGACCTCACGAAACGCAGCGACGAACCGGTAGTGATAGCCGACCTGATTCACGAGGCCGCGACGCTCGGCGAGGTTCGCCAGTTCCTCCCCGTCGTGCGGATCCAGCACAAATGGCTTCTCGCAAAAGACGTGCAGGTCCCGCTCCAGGGCGGTCCGAACCATTGCGGAGTGCAGACGCGAAGGCGTCGAAATCAGCACCGCATCCATTTCGCCCGCGTCGAGCATCGCCTCGAAGCGCGTGAAAGTACGCAGTCCCGTGTATTTCTCCAGCACGTCCACGACATAGCCGGCCGGATCGCAGACACCGACGACGTTCACCCCGGGGTGTGGCCGAATCATGGCGAGATGCGAAAGGCCCATCTTTCCCAGGCCGGCGACACCGACTCGGATCATTCAACGACTCCCTCAGGCCTCCCATGGCCCCAACTCATTTCAGACCACTTGGCGATGGTCACACGCCATTTGCCGAGACAGTATGCGGTATCGCACAATGAATTCGCATTGGGTTTCACGACAAGCGGCACCTTCCACTGACGGGTGGGTCGAGATCGGTCTCTTCACCGGACGGCGGGACCTGCTCGTCCAGCCGATAGGCCGCGGTCAGCGCAGTGACGCCTAATCGGTCACAGCGCCACTAGCTTTGTCGCGCAATACTGCCAAAATTCCTGAAATCGCCGTTCCCGACCGCTGCTGTTCGCCTCGAAAACGCATCGTGAATGTACTCTCGTTCATCATAATCGCGCGCAATCAGGTGCGGACGGTTCTGGCGAGCCTCGACAGCGCGTTTCGCGCAGCGCGTACCACTGGTCTCGCCTCGTTCGAGGTCATCTACGTGGACTCGAACTCGACCGATGGCACGGTGGATATGGTCGAGGCGCGATTCGGGCCTTCGGTGCGGGTGGCACGCCTGACCGGCGAGATGAACGCGGGAATCGCGCGCAACGTCGGGGCGAAGATCGCCACTGGAAGATCGTTGTTCTTCGTCGACGGCGACATGGAACTCGATCCGGGGTTCCTGCGGGCGGCCCTGAATTCACGAGGTGAACTGATCCATCCGCTCATCACAGGCCAGCTGCCCGAAAAGCTGTACGATGCCGGAGGCCAGCCGATCGGAGAGGCCGTGGATCGGTACCGTATCCGGCAACGCCACCATCGCGCCGAACTCGGCGGCGTATTCCTGATAGATCGCGGGCTCTTCCAGAATATCGGCGGATTCGCACCGGAGCTCCGGTGCAACGAGGATCTGGACCTGGGCCTCAGGCTGGCACAAATGGGCACGCTTGCACTGGCCATCGACCGGCCAATCGCGCTACACCACACCATCGAATACCTGCAGTGGAACCGGCTGCTGCCGATGATCCGCAATGGCTCGCTGCTCTATCCGGGGGTCCTGTTCAGGCGTCACTTCGCGAACCGCCGCTACCTGCGCATGTTCGCGTCACACCAGCGTCCGACGCTCGTCCTCCTTGGGTCGCTCACCCTCGCGACACTCGTCCATCCCGCCTGGGGGCTGGTCTATCTCGGCTATGTCGCCGCGAAAAACCTGCGCCGATCGCACACGAGCTTCGCCCATGACCTGGCCGGTACGACCGCACGCAGCATCTGCTTCCTGGCGGGGACCGTGGGTTTCTTCCCGCGCCGAGTGCCGGCCGAGTCGATCACTTTTTCCCTGCTGCCTCGTCCGGCCTGAGTTGCGGCAGAGCCACGGCGCGTGCCAGTGCATAATATCGATTCGCGGACGGAGCCCGGCGCCACAAGGCCACTGCGTCTCGATCGCACCGACGGCGACGCGTGCGAGATGCGGGCCGCCGCGTACTCGTGATGAAATGCCTTGCCCGTGCAAGGCCTGCCTCACAGAATCCGCCGGCAAGCAACCTTCGTCCCGCTGACAGACGCTGGAGAATTCGATGCGGTTTGGCCTCTTCCTCCGAATCCTGAAGGCCCGTTCGGGATTGATCGTGTCGATCCTGTTGCTGACCCTCGGATCGGCCGCCGTAGCAAGCTTCCTCATGGCGCGCATCTACAGCCCGTCCGCCGTGCTGTTCGTCGACGTGAAAGGTCTCGACCCGGTACTGGGCGGCTCCGTCTTCACGCCGCAATCGGTACGGGGCGTCCTGGCGACTCAAGCCGAAATCGTCCAGAGCGACCGGGTCGTCTACGGCGTCATCCGCGAGCTCGGGCTCGACCGGCGGCAAGACGTCGTCGACGCCTGGCAAAGAAACACCGGGGGCAGTGGCGATATCGTCCGCTGGCTTGCCAAGGGAATGGTCAGCAACCTGATCGTGAAACCCTCCAACGAGGGGTCGACGCTCACACTGACCTACGAGGGCAAGAACGCCCGGGAGGCCACCGACATCGTCAACGCGTTCGCGCGGCAGTACCTGCAGGCGGCCTTGTCGCTTCGGGCCGACCCGGCCAGGCAGAGTGCCGTGTACTTCGAGCAGCAACTCGCGTCATACCGTCAGCAGCTCAAGGCGGCGCAAGCGAAGATGTCGGCCTTCCAGCAGGCCAGCGGCATCGTGGCCAGCGAGGAGCGGCTGGACATCGAGAATCAGCGGCTCCAGGAATTGTCGACGCAACTGGTGGCCGTGCAGTCGCAGGCGGTCGAGAGCCGGTCGCGCAGTGCCGCGATCGGGCGCACCGGGCGCGACTCGATGCCCGAGGTCGTGCAGAATGCGCTGGTGCAGTCGCTGAGGACAGATCTGGGTCGCGCCGAAGCCAAACTGCAGGAGCTGTCGTCGCGACTCGGCCCGAATCATCCCCAGTACCAGAGCGCCCAGGCAGAGGTTGCATCGCTGCGCGGAAGGCTCAATGCGGAAACCGACCGGGTGTCGCGCAGCATCGTCGCCAGTTCGCAGGTGAACGCGCAACGCGAGGCGGAGATTCGGGGCGCGCTCGAAGCCCAGCGCGCGCGAGTGCTGCGCCTGAAGAAAGACTATGACCAGTTGGCCGGACTCAGGCGCGAAGTCGACGAAGCGCAGAAGGCCATCGAACTCGTGGCGCAGCGACTGACCCAGACCAACCTGGAGAGCAAGGCGCCGCAGTCGAACGCGAGCCTGCTGACCCCGGCCCTGGTGCCGTCCGAGCCATCGCGTCCGAAGCCGCTGCTGAACATGGTGGTCGGGGCATTCGCCGGACTCGTACTGGGCGTACTCGCAGCGCTCTCACTCGAAGCCTTCAAGCGGCCCGTCCGCACAGCCGAAGACCTGATGCAGGCCGTAGCGGTACCGGTGCTGGCGGTGCTGCCGCCGTCGAACACCCGCCGGCCCCAACGGCTGATCGGAGGCACAGGCCCGACCATCACGCCGCCGCACCTGCGGCTCGGCAACTAGCCTCGCGCGAAATCGAGACAAGCAATGAAAGACACCGGAACGCTCCAGCAGGTGGTGCCTCCTCCCACGTCGAACTCGAAGGCTGCTAGTTCTGCACCGCGATCTTTCGTACCGGCGAAGCGAACGATGATGATCGGGGAGATCCTTCTCGCGGGCCAGAAGATCACCGCCGAGCAGATCGAGCGAGTCCTAGGGTTCCAGAAAGACAGCGATCTGCGCTTCGGCGAAATCGCGATCCGGCAGGGGTTCGTGCGACGCGAGGACGTCGACCGGGCGCTCGCGATCCAGTTCGGCTATTCATCCGCCGAAACGGAGCCGACCGTGCCCGCCTCGCTCATCGCTGCGGTGGCACCCACCGCACCCTTTGCCGAGGCCTTGCGCAGCCTGCGCAGCCAACTGATGCTGCGCTGGTTCGACGGCACCCCGGGGCAGACGACGCTGGCGGTAACGAGCGTCGATCGCGGCGACGGCAAGAGCTTCATCACGGCCAACCTGGGTGTAGTCTTCTCTCAACTGGGCGAACGCACACTGATCATCGATGCCGATCTCCGGCACTCGACCCAGCACAAGCAGTTCGGTCTGCGCAACGGACTCGGATTGTCCGGGATCCTCAGTGGTCGTGCCGGGCTGCAGGAGGTGGCTGCGATCGAACACTTTCCGAAATTGGCGGTGCTCCCTTCGGGGCCACAGCCGCCGAATCCGCTCGAGTTGCTCGGACGGGAGGAATTCGGCCTGCTGCTCAACGAGTTGTCGAGCCAGTTCGACGTCATTCTGATCGACACCCCGTCGGCGCAGCAGGCCGCCGATGCACAGGTGATCGCGCAGAAGGCGCGCGGCGTACTGATCGTCGGCCGCAAGGATCGCACCAAGGCCCCCGAGATCGCCCAGCTCGCAGGAATCCTGTCGGGCTCTGGGGCGACCGTGCTGGGCACCACGCTGAACGACTACTGAGCGGACGATGTCCGCGAGGCTCGAAGCCCGCTCATGGGGGTTGCGGTCCGACTCGCTGACCGGCGCGGCGATCGTTGCCGCCTTCGCGGCGGCGGGCCTGCTCGCCGGCTACGTCATCGCATCCGGGCAGCCGATACCGATCGCACTGGTCTTCGGCGCGATCGTCGGAGTCGCGCTCCTGAACGCACTGCCGCTGGTCGTCTGGATCGTTCTGGTCGGGACGCTCCTCGTCAGCGGCCCGGTAATCATGTTCGTGCCCGAACTCGAGAAGGCCGCCTGGCTCTTTTCGGTGCTCGGTTTCCTGCTGGCGGGAGCTGCAGTGCTCCATCCCGTCGTGGGACGCCGCAGGCTGCCGGGGTCGACACCCGGATTCATTACGCTCGCCGTGGCGCTGGTGATGTTCGGCGTGCTGTCGCTGCTCTACTCCGGCGGACCACTCGGCGAGGGCGTGCGGGCGATCAAGCGCTACTACCAGTACTTCGGGCTCGCCTTCGCACTAGCGGTCGTGCCGTTCGCGCCGGCTCTCGTGCAACGGTGGTGGACTTTCGTCGTGTTCCTGGCCTTCGTGCAGGTGCCGTTCGCAATATTCCAACGGATCTTCCTTGTGCCCACGCTCGAGGGACGGCCCAATGTGATCCCCATCGACATCGTCGTGGGCACGATGGAAGGGTCACTTTGGGGAGGCGGCAGCAGCAGCGTGATGGCGCTCCTCCTCGTGTTTGCAATAGCCTATCTGCTCGCAGCGTACCGAGAGGGAGCCGTGCGGGGTACGAGGTTCGCGCTGGCGGTCGTCGTACTCGCCATCCCACTGGTGGTCGGTGACGTCACGGTGGTCGTGATCCTGCTGCCACTCGCCTTCGCCGCTGTGCTCCACGACCTCGTCCGGGTCTCCCCGTTGCGCGCCCTCGGCGCCTTGGCCGTCGCGGCATCGGTCGCCGCAGCGGGAGTATGGGTCTATCTCGCGCTTAATGCGGAACCTGGGCGAACGATCGCTGACTCCTTCGATGCGGTCATCGCGTACAACTTCGGCACGACCGGCTACTTCGGCGGCGCGAGCCTGAATCGGACCTCGGTCTACACCTACTGGTTCCAGACCCACGGCCTCGGGGATCCGCTGTCCCTGCTCTTCGGTCACGGGCTCGGCAGTTCCTTCGGCGGGCTCAACGAACCCGATCCCGGCCACATGGACGTCAAGCACCCGGGACTGCACATCGGGCTCACTGCTGCGTCTTCGCTACTCTGGGATCTCGGTCTGCTCGGCCTCTCTCTCTTTGCACTGCTTCACGTGGCTGCGGCGCGCGTTGCGCTCGCGCTCAGCCGTTCGGCGAACCCCGGGTTCGACCGAGCGTTCTGTCGTGCCCTATTCGCGATGGCGCTGATGCTGATTATCATGCCCTTCTACTCGAGCGGATCGATCGCTGTGCCGAGTCTGCAGATTCTGGCAGCCCTCACCTTGGGACTGATCGCCTGGCGTCAGCGTGCCGGACACTGGTCTTGAATCAAGGTTTCGGCAAGAAGATACTGCTAGTGGACTGTAACGCTTGAATGGGAAGTAATCCGCTGTGCTGTATCGAAGTACTTCCACTTCACCGGCTTCGCCTGCTTGTTGTACTGACGGATGTATCGCATGAGCTTTCTCTTCAGATCGGGCACCGAGGTGAACACGCCGCGGGCGATCACGTCGCGTTCGATCTCGGCGAACCACAACTCGACCTGGTTCAGCCACGACGAGTACGTCGGGGTGAAGTGCAGATGAACGCTGGGGTGCGCGGCCAGGAATTCGTCGACCCGCTTGGTCTTGTGCGCCGAGAGGTTGTCGACGATGACGTGAATCTCTTTGCCGCGCGGCTGATTGGCCACCAGGTCGGTCAGGAAGGCAACGAACTCGGCCGAGGTGTGGCGGCTGGCGGCCTTGCCCAACACTTCGCCGGTCTTCGTGTTGAAGGCGGCGTACAAGGACAGCGTGCCGTGGCGGAAGTACTCGAAACCATGGCGCTCGGCGCGTCCCGGCGACAGCGGCAGCACCGGGTCCTTGCGGTCGAGCGCCTGAATCGCCGTCTTCTCATCGACACAGAACACCGCCGCATGCCGCGGTGAGTTCAGGTACAGCCCGATCACGTCGGCCGCCTTGGTCTCGAAGTCCGGATCGTTCGAAGCGATGTAGCCCTCGAGCCGGTGCGGCTGCAGGCCGTGCTTGGCCCAGATGCGCGTCACCGTCATGTGCGAGATATCGCCGCCCAGTTCGGCCGCCAGCTTGCGCGAGGACCAGTGCGTCGAGCCATCGGCCGGCTTGCGCTTGGTGGTCCACGCCAGTACGCGCGCTTCGAGTCGCTCGCTCACCTTGTAACGTTCGCGCCCGGCGTGGCGGGCAAACAGCCCCGCCAGGCGCTCGGCCTCGAAGCGCTTGCTCCAGCGACTGATGTAGCTGTCGCCGCAGTCGAGCTTCGGGCGGATCTCGGCCCAGGTGAGGCCATCGGCAAGAAGCAGCACAAGGCGGGCGCGTCGCGCCGAATCGGCCCGACCGTTCCTTGCGCTGGCTAGTCGCTGCAGTTCCACGCGTTCGCTCTTGGTCAGTTTCATCACGTCCTCCGCAGACATGATGATACTAACGATTTCATCGTTACAGTTCACTAGTTGCCTAAACCGATGAACGGCGGTGGATTTGCGCGGATCTGAGCCTCGCTCAAGCTCGTCCATCCGAAAAGTTGCCATTCACGGGTGACGTACTTCAGGCGACCAAATCCCATGTACGTTACATTCACCCCCATATACTTGGCTCCATGAATCGTTGCGTAATCCTTGTACCAGTCCCCAGCACCAGCCGCAAGGATACGCGCCTTGTCGCGGTCATCCGGGCCGTTCGGGTTGTCGAGTATCAGACGCGAAAAGAACGCGGTGGCCGCACCCACGGCGTTTTCCGGGATCAAATGAGGGCTTCCCCACGTGTGCCATAGATAACCTTCATAGTCCTCGCGACCGATGCTGCGCATCGAAATCCCGCCACCATTAGTCGCCTCGTCACGCCAAACTTCCGTCCCGTCTTTGTTCGTACCTTCGATCCAGCGCGTTGGATACATGGTTCCGCCGGGTGCAGCACTATACGAACCGAGTATCCATTTCCCATCGCTCAGCAACCACCACATCTGGAGGTCGCGCTGCTGGACCCGCGTATTCGGCGCCTGGTTGCCAGTGTAAGGGCCTGGAACGCGCCAAGGATAACCGTCGCCATTCGCATGGCTGGTGTCCTCCATCACGTGTGCCCACGGTGTTGCGTATGCGAAGTCAGGTGGCCGTGATGTCGCCTCCGGCCAGCTTGCCCCAGAGCCCCACCCGGGAATGGCCTCGAGGACCGCCGACGGGCCATCGTGGAACAAGCGCATGTCGTTGATGAGCGTATCGATCCAGTTCGTGCCGGTCACTCCGGCAGTCGTCGTGGTGCCGGTCGTCGTGGTGGTGCCGGTCATCGTGGTGCTGGTTGCCGTGGTGCCGGTCCTTCTGGTGCCAGTTCTTGCCCCATCAGTTGTCGTGGTCGCGGTACTCGTCGCGTCACTCTTGGCAGGCGCAGCGGAAGCACTTGGTATCAAATTCGAGTTGAGAACATCACTGGGTACGGCGCTGGTCGACGAATCCGATCCTGATGCCGCCTCGCCATCGAGCCAGCCACAGGCCGATACCGCAAGAGATAGTACACAAGCGGTCAGCAACCCGGCGCCAGATCGGTTGCGCACGAACAGCCCCCGGGGGTCGCCCGAGAACAAGTGACAAGAGAAGCGTGGGCGCTTGAGCATGGTTCGATCCCCTGTGAGTAGCGTAGGACACCAAGGCGCCCGAGCGAGCCATATGGCCGGTACGAACGCGATGACGTGACAAATATCACGCCATCCATCCAGACTGCCCGATCACATGCGATATCACTGACGCATGGTCGATTCAGGCGGACGAATGCTGCTGAGCACCGACAGCCGACAGACAGCTGGAGACCTTGCTTCACGCTGAGCAACAATCAGGAGAACGTGGAGTTGTACTATCTTCGCGGTACGTTATCCCTTCATCATCGGCTTCAGAACCCACACATCATCGAGATGCCGAAAATCCTTCTAGTCAACAGTTACCACTATCGACGTGGCGGAGCCGACGTCGTATATCTGGAACAGGGCCGGTTGCTCCGCGAGATGGGGTGGCGAGTGGCCGAATTCGCCATGCGGCACCCAAAGAACGAGCCATCGGAGTTCGCAGAGCATTTCTCCGAGGAGATCGAATATGGCCACGACTACAGCGCTTTCGCCAAGCTGCGTCACGCGACCAAAGTCATCTATTCGTTCGAGGCCGCGAGAAAAATCAGGGAGCTGATTCGCCGCGAGCGGCCCGACGTCGTGCATGCCCACAATCTTTACCATCACTTGTCTCCCTCCGTTCTTCACGCCGCAAAGCAGTGCGGTGTCCCCGTCTTACTGACGACCCATGACCTCAAGCTGCTTTGTCCTGCCATCAGCATGCTGTCGAACAGCGAGATCTGCGAAGAATGCAAAGTCTCGGGCCGTTTCTCGGTGGTCAGGAAGCGATGTCTGAAGGGCTCGCTTGCGCTCAGTTCGCTCGTGTTCGTGGAGTCGAGTCTGCACGCAATGTCCGGCATCTATAGAAACTCGATCGACAGGCTCATATCGCCCAGTCGATTCTTCATCGAAAAGTTCAAGGAATGGGGCTGGACGGGCGCGCCGTTCAGCCACATACCCAACTTCGCCGACGTCGAATCGCTCACCCCGTCATTCGAACCCGGCAACCACTTCCTGTATTTCGGCCGACTCAGCAAGGAGAAGGGTCTCGTCACCCTGGTGGACGCAGCGGCAAAATCCGGGGCCGAGCTTTGGTTGGTGGGCGTGGGGCCGATGGAAGAGGGCCTGCGTCGCCAGGTTGAAGCATCGGGTGCCCGTGTTCGTTTTTGCGGCTTCCAGAAAGGTGCGGCGCTCTGGGATCTGGTGCGCAGTAGCAAAGCAGTTGTTCTACCCTCCGAATGGTACGAGAACGCACCGCTCTCCATCCTCGAGGCGTACGCCTGCGGCAAGCCTGCGCTGGGGGCCAGGATCGGGGGCATACCCGAGATGATTCGTCCAGGTGAGACCGGCGACATGTTCGAAAGCGGCAACAGCGATGATCTCGCCCGAGTTCTGAACCATTATTCGCAGCTGCCGGACGCGGAAGTCGAGGCTCAGGGGCGCGAGGCGCGTGCCTGGGTGGAGCGTGATTTCACCATTCAGAGGCACGTCGATCGACTGGTCGACGCATACCGCACAGCGGGCGCGAGGATCGATCCATGAAGGTAATGGCTCTCGGCTTGCGTGCCCTGCCGGGAATCGCCGGCGGAGTAGAGTCGCACTGCGAGCACCTGTATCCGCTGATCGCCGAGGCCGGCATCGACGTCGAAATCCTGGTGCGAAGCGCATATGTCGCACCGTCGGCTCCGAAGCAATGGCGCGGCACCCGAATACGGCGTCTGTGGTCTCCGCGCAAATCCGGGCTCGAGGTGATCCTGCACACTTTCCTGGGCGTGGCCTATGCGGCAGTGCACCGACCGGACGTGCTGCATCTGCATTCGGTCGGTCCCGCTATCTTCGCGCCGCTGGCCCGCGCACTCGGGCTTCACGTAGTGGTGACACACCATGCACCCGACTACGTTCAGGCCAAGTGGGGTTGGCTCGGCAAGTGGATACTGAAGACCGGCGAGCGCATGGCCATGCGTTATGCCAACGAGGTCATCAGCGTTTCACGGCACGGTGCTGCCGAGTTGAACCGTATCTACGGGCGCAAGCCTGTGCTGATCCCGAATGGGGTGCCTTTCATCGGGCCCACAGAATCACGCGTCGTGCTCGACGAGTTGCGTCTCGAGTCAGGTCGATACGTCCTGCACGTCGGCCGGGCGATCCCGGACAAACGCCAGGATGACCTGATCAAGGCGTTTTCCCGAGCACGATTGCCGGGTTGGAAGCTGGTATTGGTCGGGAATCTTTCCAGCAATGACGAGTACAGCGCACGCGTTCGGCAGATGGCCGCAGAGCGGACCGACGTTGTTCTAGCCGGGTTTCGGAGCGGTGTGGATCTGCAGACCTTGTTCGTGAATGCCGGCTGCTTCGCGTTGCCCTCAGCCATCGAGGGACTGTCGATCGCGTTGCTGGAGGCCCTGAGCGCCGGATGCGCCGTCGTCGGCAGCGACATCCCGGCGAATCACGAGGTCGAATTGCCCGCCGGCTGTTATTTCAAGGTTGGCGACATCGATGCGCTGGCTGCAGCGATTTCCACAGTGTCGAACACCATCCCGCCGCAGGTCCGGCAAAAGCTGCGTAACCGCATCCATCAGGAGTACGATTGGTCAAGAATCGCCGAACAGACCGCCCAACTGTACCGCGATTCTACCAGTGGGCAATTGCGACACAACGGTGGTACCAAAGGCTGCCGAGCCACATCGAGGCATGACAATAGTGTTTACAGGCGCAGAATCGGCAGTCCGAGTTGATATGGTAATGCGACTATCGCAGCGCACTCGTCGACTCGATCAGGTGCCGCCGGTAGAGCTCGAACAGTGCTTCGTGGCCCTCATCGTTCACTAGGCGTCCATCCCCCGAGTCGAGCGGCATCATCAACCGCCTCGTTGCGGTTTCGGACTGAAAATAACGATACAGGGGAAGAAATTCGCTGCCGAGCAGCACGGACGCCCGCCGCTCGAGTTCGAGTTGACGGGCTTCGCTCTCTCGCGACAACGCTTCCACCGGTTGCTGACCACCGAGAATGCAGATCGCTTTGTTCAGCCGGCAGGCTTCCGAAATGCGCCGGTAGGCATCGAGCAGCGCGTCGACCGATACTCCTGATTCGATATCGGTATAGGGGTAGTGAACGAAGACCAGGGCGCCGGGCTTGCGCCCGAGGTAGTCGCGAATCGCCGCTTCATCGTCCACAAGACGTCCGTGCTCATGCGCGAAGACCTCGAGCAGCGGCTCCCGGTGGCAGACTCGCCTGAAGAACACCCGAAGCCGCGAGACCAGATCGTTCGATCCTGGGATGCGTACGCCCCGCGCGAGCACGGTCGCTTCGCCGAACACCATGATCGGCCGGTCGCACGGCACCACAGGGGCGACCGTCGCCGCATGCGCCGAAGCCGCAAGGAGCGCTACCAGCAGTCCGACGGCAAGTCTAGACACGGATCTTGAAGCGCCTGAGGAACCAGGCGATCGCGAAAGACGCCGCCATCGAGATCGCGAATACAGCCAGCATGAATCCGAGCGAAGCCCGGAACGAAAAGAAGATCGGCGGCATGTTCACATGAATCGAGCCGGCATACAGCATCGTGACGGCCACGGTCACGACGGTCACCAGAGGCAACTGCACCAGATACGGCACGAACAGGTAACTGGACCACCCCGGTGGTCTCGCGTAGCGGCAGAAGCGGTTCGCAGTCCACTTCAGCACGAGAAAGCAGGCAACCCCGTAGACGATCCGCAGAACGACGTCGACAGCCGGGAACACCGGCTGGCCGTAGTCGTCCAGCCAGGTGCGAACGACGAAAACCGCCGCCGCGACGGTGAGCATTGCGACAGGGTTCGCCTGCTTGCCGTACAGCCTCATGCCGATCGCCATGCAGACGAATGCGAGGCTGATCGTCTGCAGGATGTAGGGCGACAGGAGCCGGCTGTCGCCCGGAAACATGATGAACAACAGGCAGCAGACCCACGTTGCGAACGCCCCGCGACGGTCCAGGCTCAACAGCAGCGGTCCTGCGAACGCATAGGCGACGAAGAACCACAGATTCGTCTCGTAGATCGCTGCGTAGAAGTGGTGCTTCAGCGATTGGGGTTCGCCGCCCTTGGCCAGGGTGAACAGGATGTCGAAGGCCGCCAGCCCGACCGCGGCAACCGTGAGCTTCACCAGGTTGCTCGGCATCTTCACCCGCGGGTTTGCGAGCATCTTGCCTTTCAGCGAGACGCCGGCGATCAGGAAGAAGCCGACCATCCCGAAGTCGCGCAGCAACTGCGCCCAGACCACCCACATCCGGCCGTCGAGAAACTCGAAGCGCACCTGAACCGTGTGGTTGAAGAGAATCGACGAGAAGAATGCGATGCGCAGCCAGCCGGCAACCACTCGCTCGCGCGAAGCATCGAACGGCCTCACCCAGGCACGCAGGGGCTGGACGAGCGCGCCGCGATCGTCCGGCAGCACCGTGGATAAAGTCACTGGAGGAGGCACCTTCTCGATTCCGCACTTCGATGCACGGCCCGAGGTTCGACGGAACCGGAATCGTGCCGAGCGAGTCTAGCATCGACGACTTTCGCGCTTTCGTGACGAACTGCGCAAGCCGGTGCGACGCGCGCTACAACGTGGGCGACGGACGGCTAGAATCCGACGACCGTCGATGCGCAGGCCCCACGCCTGACCGACGCATACTCCGGGAAGCACCACGTGACCTCGACCCGAACCAACACTTCTCGTGCGCTTGCATCCACCCCGCATGCGATCCGCCAGTGCATTCGCCGTGCGGCCGGTGCGGCGCTCATCGCGCTGTTCGTTGCCGGTTGCGGCGGCGGGTCCGACGCAGCACCGACGCCGACACCCACGCCAACGCCGACGCCGACACCACCCACGCCACCGCCACCGCCACCGCCACCGCCACCGCCCCCGCCCCCTCCTCCGGTCAGCCTGGCGGTGAAGTCGCTCTCGTCACGGCCGACGGTCGTGAGCGGCGGCGACGTGCTCCTCCAGGTCGACGTCCCCGCAGGCAGCGACCCGGCAAAAGTGTCGGTGCGGCTGAACGGCACCGACGTGACCGCGAAGTTCCAGGCAAAAGCCGGCGAGAACGCCCTCATCGGGCTGATCGACAAGTC